>Ga0208898_1000074_pt1 | contig 122779 bp, 97 predicted proteins | sample VirMetDEL_Mar_4_FD_184513 | JGI IMG/M metagenome (GOLD analysis project Ga0208898, IMG submission 184513) | Aqueous microbial communities from the Delaware River and Bay under freshwater to marine salinity gradient to study organic matter... | ecosystem: Environmental > Aquatic > Marine >...
GCACTGCGCGTTGAAGAAGGCGACTCGGCTGACAAGTTCAAGGTTTCCGGCCGTGGTGAGCTGCACCTCTCGGTACTGATCGAAACCATGCGTCGCGAAGGCTTCGAAATGGGCGTTGGTCGTCCTGAAGTGATCATCCGTACTGTTGACGGCGTGAAGCAGGAACCGTTCGAAAACGTCACCATCGACACCCCTGAAGAATCCCAGGGCAAGGTCATGGAAGAGATGGGCCTGCGTAAGGGCGACCTGACCAACATGGTGCCGGATGGCAAAGGCCGTGTGCGTCTGGAATACAACATCCCTGCGCGTGGTCTGATCGGTTTCCGTAACCAGTTCCTGACCCTGACCAACGGTGCTGGCATCCTGACCTCGATCTTCGATCGCTACGACACCATGAAGTCCGGCGACATGTCCGGCCGTCAGAACGGTGTTCTGGTTTCGGTTGAAACCGGCAAGGCGCTGACCTACTCCCTGGAAACCCTCCAGGCGCGTGGCAAGCTGTTCGTTGAACACGGTCAAGAGATCTACAACGGTCAGATCGTTGGTCTGAACAGCCGTGACAACGACATGGGCGTCAACCCAACCAAAGGCAAGAAGCTCGACAACATGCGTGCTTCGGGTAAAGACGAAACCATCGCTCTGGTTCCACCTGTTCGCTTCACCCTGGAACAGGCCCTGGAATTCATCCAGGACGACGAGCTGTGCGAAGTCACGCCTAAGTCGATCCGCCTGCGTAAGAAGATCCTGGACGAAGGCGAGCGTACCCGCGCTGCCAAGAAAGCCAAGAACTGAGTTAACTCAGGCTGAATGAAAAACGCCCCCGGTCGAAAGGCCGGGGGCGTTTTTTTATGTCTGCAGGTTTTGTGCTGAAGGTGCCGGCCCTATCGGGGGCAAGTCCCCTCCCACATTTTGAAGGCGTTCACAAATCAAAACTGTGGGAGGGGGCTTGCCCCCGATAGGGCCCTTGAGAGCCCTGCAAAACATGGATCAGAACTTATCGAGAGTCTTGAAATTGGTCTCGCGCACCACTTCCTTGGGCTTGTACGCGCAATACCCCGGCCGCGGGCCGATTTTCGGGTGGTTGCGGCAGGTATCCGGGCGCTTGTCATAAATAGTGCAGAAGCGCGTCTTACGATCCAGGTACAGGCAGTCGTTGTTGCTCATGCGCTGCAGGGTGAAGATCTCGGATTTGCTGTTGTAGCGCTCGACGATGCCTTCCTTCTGCAAACGCTTGGCGATGTTCTTCGGCGGGTCGCCGCGCTCGAATTCATCGACGATGCCAATGCGGATCAAGTCTTTGATCTTCACTTCGACCGGCAGCGTGCAGCAGCTGGACACGCAGCCTCCGCACATGTGGGCGGAATATTTCTGCCAGGTCTCGAGACGGTCGAGTTCCGCGGCGGCGATCAGTTGAGGCTTCATCAGGGTTCCAAGGTGGGGCGGTATCCGGGCGCGCGATCATACCGGGATTGATGGTTTTTTGAACAATATTTTCGGGTTTTCAGCTCGAAGGCGGCTCGAACAGTGATCGGGCACGACCCCTGCATTAAATTCATGCAAAGGTGAATGAGTTAAAAAACTGCCGAACCAGCGCGTCGACCGCCGGTCAGACCGACTAGGCTCTAGCAACTCCTTCAATCTCGCCCGAGGTCACACCGATGTCTCAGGAACCGCTTGCACGAGAAGCAGAGGTAGCCGCATTTCGCGATGCTGTCTTGACCAAACTCACCTACGCGGTGGGCAAAGACCCGGATCACGCCTTCGACCATGACTGGTTCGAAGCCATTGCCCTGGCCGCCCGCGACCAGATGGTCGATCACTGGATGAACCATACGCGGCAAATCTACCGCAAAGGCCAGAAGCGGGTGTATTACCTCTCGCTGGAATTCCTCATCGGCCGCCTGCTTTTCGACAGCCTGAGCAACCTCGGCCTGCTGGAGATCGCTCGCGAAGCGCTCACCGAGTTGGGTGTCGACCTGGAACGCATCCGCCTGCTGGAGCCCGATGCAGCGCTCGGCAACGGCGGTCTGGGACGCCTGGCGGCGTGCTTTATGGAAAGCATGTCGACCCTGGGCATTGCCGGCCATGGTTATGGCATTCGTTATGAGCACGGGCTGTTCCGCCAGGCGATTGTCGATGGCTGGCAGCAGGAACAGACCGAGCGCTGGCTGGATTTCGGCAACCCGTGGGAGTTCGAACGGGCTGAAGTGATCTACCCGATCGGCTTCGGCGGCAGCGTCGAAACCCTCGCCGATGCCGGCGGCAAGCTGATTCAGGTGTGGTCGCCCAGCGAAACCGTGCGGGCCGTGGCCTACGACACTCCGGTGGTCGGCTGGCGCGGCGCCAGCGTCAACACCCTGCGGCTGTGGCGTGCGCGTGCCGTGGAAGACCTGCACCTGGAGCGCTTCAACGCCGGCGACCACTTGGGCGCCGTCGCCGAAGTGGCCCGCGCCGAAAGCATCTCCCGAGTGCTTTACCCGGCCGACAGCACCGAAGCGGGGCAGGAACTGCGCCTGCGCCAGGAATACTTCTTCGTCTCGGCCTCGCTGCAAGACTTGCTGCGCCGCCACAAGAACATGCACGGCTCGGTGCTGAGCCTGGGCGAACATGCCGCCATTCAGCTCAACGACACGCACCCGTCCATCGCGGTCGCCGAGTTGATGCGGCAACTGGTGGACCTGCACGATATTCCCTGGGACGCGGCGTGGGACGTCACCGTCGAAACCCTGTCGTACACCAACCACACACTGCTGCCCGAAGCCCTGGAAACCTGGCCGGTCGGCCTGATGGAGCGCATGCTGCCCCGGCACATGCAGATCATCTACCTGATCAACGCGCAGCACATCGACTCGCTGCGCGCCAAGGGCATCCACGATTTCGACGTGCTGCGCGCCGTGTCGCTGATCGAAGAAGACAACGGCCGCCGCGTGCGGATGGGCAACCTGGCGTTCCTCGGCTCCCATAGCGTCAACGGCGTATCCGGCCTGCACACCCAACTGATGCGCAGCACGGTGTTCTCCGAACTGCACAAGCTGTACCCGGAGCGCATCAACAACAAAACCAACGGCATCACCTTCCGCCGCTGGCTGTACCAGGCCAACCCCCAACTCACCGGCATGCTCGTCGACGCGCTGGGTGCGGACATCCTCGACAAGCCCGAACAGCGCCTGATCGAACTCGAACCGTTTGCCGAGAAGCAGGCCTTCCGCAAGGCCTTCGCCGAACAACGCCTGCACAGCAAGCGCGCGCTGGCCGAGATCATCCATGAGCGTCTGGGTATTGCGGTCAACCCGGCGGCGATGTTCGACGTGCAGGTCAAGCGCATCCACGAGTACAAGCGCCAGTTACTCAACCTGCTGCACACCGTGGCGCTGTACCAGGCGATCCGTGCCGAGCCCGAGACCGACTGGGTGCCGCGAGTGAAGATCTTCGCCGGCAAGGCGGCGGCGAGCTATCACCAGGCCAAGCTGATCATCAAGCTGACCAACGACATCGCCCGCACCGTCAACAACGACCCCACCGTGCGCGGCTTGCTCAAGGTGGTGTTCCTGCCCAACTACAACGTCAGCCTGGCGGAAAGCATCATCCCGGCGGCGGACTTGTCGGAGCAGATTTCCACTGCCGGCTTTGAAGCATCGGGCACCAGCAACATGAAATTCGGCCTTAACGGCGCGCTGTCCATCGGCACCATGGACGGCGCCAACGTCGAGATGCACGAGCGCGTGGGCGGCGAGCACATGTTTATCTTCGGCCTCAGCGCCCAGCAAGTGGAGGCCCGCAAGCACGCCGGTGAATTCCACGCCGGGCCGGACATCGCTGCGTCCCATCGTTTGAGTGATGTGTTGCAAGCGATTCGCGGCGGGGTGTTCTCGCCGGACGATCCGGGCCGTTATGTGGGCTTGATCGATGGGCTGATCGAGTACGACCGCTTCCTGGTGTGTGCCGACTTCGATGCCTACTGGGAGGCGCAGACCCGGGTCGACGCGCATTGGCATGATTCCAAGGAATGGTGGCGTTCGGCAGTGCTCAATACCGCGCGGATGGGCTGGTTCTCTTCGGACCGGACGATCCGCGAATACGCCACCGAGATCTGGAAAGCGCTCGACTAAACACCCCAAAACCAAAATGTGGGAGGGGGCTTGCCCCCGATAGCGGACTGTCAGTTTGCAGATATGGCGACTGGCACACCGCTATCGGGGGCAAGCCCCCTCCCACATTGGTTCCGCGTCGATATACTAGGTCCCGGTTTGCTTAGGGAATATCGACCATGCAATGGATTTTCATGCTGATTGGGCTGGCGCTCGGCTGGACGCTCGATGAGTCGTTCGGCGACGCGGGCATCGGCGCGCTGCTGGGGTTGGGCATTGGCCAGGCGATTCGCCTGTCGATGCTGGCTTCGCGCACGGATGAACAAAGCCGTCAGTTGGAGACCGCGCAGAAAGCGCTCTCCGCGCTGGAGCAACGCCTGGCGCAACTGGAAAAACCTGCGCCTGAACCCGCGCCGCTCGCACACAGTGTGTTGGTCGAATCCCCCGTTGCCGAATCCGCCCCGCCGGCCAAGGCCCCCGAGCTTATCTGGGAATTGCCCGCTGAACTGGCGCCAACACCCGTCGCCATCGTTGCCGAACCGAGTCAGCCATTACCGGCGGATGTCTGGAAACCTGCCGAGAAACCGCCTGCGCCTGAACCGGTTATTCCCCGTGGCCCCAACCTGATCGAACGTGCCATCGGCGGCGCGCGCAATTGGCTGTTCGGCGGCAATACCGTGTTGCGCGTCGGCGTGGTGCTGCTGTTCCTCGGCCTGGCCTTTTTGCTGCGTTATGCCACCGAAGGCATGGTGGTGCCGATCGAACTGCGTTATGCCGGGGTTGCCGCCGCCGCCTTGGGCCTGCTGGGCCTGGGCTGGTGGTTGCGGCTGCGCAACAGCAATTACGGCTTGATGCTGCAAGGCACCGGGATTGCGGTGCTGTACCTGACGGTGTTTGCCGCAATGCGCCTGCACCCGTTGATCGACCCGGGCGCGGCGCTGGGCCTGCTGGTGGCGGTCACGCTGTTTTCGGCGATTCTGGCGATCACCCAGGATGCGTTGGGCCTGGCCTGCGCAGCGGCGCTGGGCGGGTTTGCCGCGCCGATCCTGACTTCCACCGGCGCCGGCAGCCATGTGGCGCTGTTCAGCTACTTCGCCCTGCTCAATGCCGGCATCCTCGCCATCGCCTGGTTCAAGGCCTGGCGCCTGCTCAACCTGATCGGCTTTGTCGGCACCTTCGGCATCGGCTTCGCCTGGGGCCTGCGTTCGTATGCGCCGCAGCTGCTGTGGAGCACCGAGCCGTTCCTGATCGTGTTTTTCCTGATGTACCTGGCCATCGGCCTGCTGTTCACCCGGCGCAAATTGCTGGAGATGAACGACGCGCCCGAGGACGACAGCCGGGGCGCGCTGCTGCGCTGGTCGGCGGCCAAGGGCGATTATGTCGACGGCAGCCTGCTGTTCGGTCCGCCGCTGGTGGGCTTTGGCTTGCAGTTCGCACTGGTCCAACACCTGGAGTTTGCCGCTGCGTTCAGCGCCCTGGGCCTGGGCATCATCTACATGGGCCTGGCCCGACTGCTCAGTGGCGGGCGTGCCTTGTTGCTGGCGGAAACCTGTCTGGCCCTGGGCGTGATCTTCGCCAGCCTGGCGATTCCCCTGGGCCTCGACGCGCGCTGGACCGCAGCGGCCTGGGCGGTGGAAGGCGCCGGGATCTTCTGGCTCGGCCTGCGCCAGCAACGGCCGTTGGCGCGGGCGTTCGGCCTGTTGTTGCAACTGGGTTCGGCGCTGGCCTTCCTCAGTGAACTGCGCGTCGGCGCACACACAATGCTGGACGGTGCGCCATTGGGCGCGCTGTTGCTGGGTGCCGCGTTGCTGTTCAGCTTCGCGCAGTTGCGCAACGCCTCCACCGAACAGGCGGCGGCTTGGGAGCGCAAGGGCTTGCCGGTGTTGGCCAGCCTCGGGCTGACCTTCGTGTACCTGCTCGCACCGCTGCTGTTGCTGACCCAAGGCACCGCCATCAGTTGGGCGCTCGCCGGCCTGGCGACGCTGTATGTGGGCCTGCGCATCGGTTCACGGACCTTTCTGTTCACCGCGTTCGCCGTGCAACTGCTGGGTGGCGCGTTGTTCCTGTTGCGCCTGCAAGGCGGTGATGGCGCGGCGGTATTCAGCGCGGGTTGGGGCGGTTTGCTGACGGCCTCGCTGATCGGGCTGGCGTTGATCGGCGGCATGCTGCTGGCGGCCCGTGACGACATGGTGCGCAGCGACGCGCGCCTGTTGCGCGGGTTGTCGGTGGTGCTGCTGGCCGGCCTGGTGTTGATCAACCTGGCCGTGCTGTTTGTGCTGCCTTGGGAAAGCGCCAGCGGGGTGTGGGCGGCGAGCGGTCTGCTGATCATCTGGTTGAGCCTGTACCTGCAACAGCGCGTCAGTTTTGTGTTCGGTTTGCTGCTGCAACTGATCGGCGGCGCGTCGTTCCTGCTGGCGGTGCCGGAACTGCTCGGGCCGTTGACCAATGAAGGTTTGCGTCTATTGGCGCACAGCGGTTTCTGGACGCCAATGGTGTTGGGCCTGGCCGCTCTGGTCGGCGCCTGGCGCTTGCAGCGCGAACCTCATGCGCCGGTGTTTGCCGTGCTGAAACTGCAACGCCTGTCTGACCTGTTGCTGGTATGGGGCGCGGCCTGGTGGGCGCTGGCGCTGATCGGCGAAGTGCTGCGGTTTATCCCGCAAGCGTTGCAGGGCGCATTCCTGCTGGGTATCGCCGCGGCGAGCGTGGCGCTCTGGACGCTGTTCGCGGCGCGCCTGCGCTGGGCCTCGCTGGCGATGCTCTGCACCTTGCTGATGCCGGCGGCGGCAGCGGTGTTGCTGGTGTCTGCCCATAGCTACTATCACCCGGCGGCGCAGTTCGGCTGGCTGGCCTGGCTGGCGGTGTTCGCGGTGCATTTCATCTCGTTGCGGCGCTTGGCGGCGGTGGCTCCGGCCAAAGTACTGAGCGTTGCCCATGTGTTGGGTAGCTGGATGTTGATCGGCGTCCTGGCGCTGGAGCTGCGCTACGGCCTGTTGTTGCTGTCGAGCGAATACAACGCCTGGCGCTGGCTGGGCTGGGCGATCCTGCCAAGCCTCTACCTGGTGCTGGCGGCTGCGCCGCGCAGTTGGCCATGGCCGGTGTCGGCCTATGGCAAGGAGTACCGCGTGCTGGCGGCGCTGCCGTTGGCGGTGCTGATGCTCGGCTGGTTCTGGCTGGCCAATACGTTCAGTGACGGTACGGCCAAGCCGTTGCCCTATGTGCCGCTGATCAACCCGCTGGACCTGGGCCTGCTGTTTGCCCTGCTTGGCGTGTATCTGTGGTCGCGCAGTGTGGCGCCGCAGCGCGGGCCGCGTGCCGAATGGATCGCCCAAGGGGTGGCGGGGGCTTCGCTGTTTGCGTTCTTCACGGCGCTGGTGATGCGTACCGCCCACCATTGGGGCGGCGTGCCGTTTCACCTGGACGCGTTGCTGGAGTCGATGCTGGTGCAAGCCGGTTTGTCGATCATCTGGACCCTGATCGCCCTCGGCCTGATGATCGGCGGTCACCTGCGCCATCGTCGCGAAGTTTGGCTGATCGGCGCGGCGTTGATTGCCGTGGTGGTGGCCAAGTTGTTTTTTGTCGAGCTGAGCAACCGTGGCGGCCTGGCGCGGATCGTGTCGTTCATTGGCGTGGGCGGGTTGTTGCTGGTGGTGGGTTACTTCGCACCGCTGCCGCCCAAGCGCGCCGAACCTGTGTTGGAAACTGAAGGAGCATCCTCTTGATCGGTAAGTTGAGCGTGGCGGTAGTGGGCGTGTGTGCGACATTGTCGGTATGGGCCCAGGAAACGCCCGCCGACTTCTCCGCCCAGGTGCCGCTGAGTGTCAGCGGCAACGGCCCATGGTATCGCCTCGAATTGCCGCTGGCCGTGCAACTGAGCGCGCGCCAGGCCGACCTCAGCGACCTGCGCGTATTCAATGCCGCCGGTGAGCCCCAGGCCTACGCGCTGTCGCGCCAATCTGCGCAACACACCGAGAACCGTAACGTTGCCGATGTGAAGTGGTTCCCGCTGTACGCCGCCGACACCCGCGAAACCTTGCCAGCGGTGGTGATGAAGTCCAGCGCCGAAGGCACCTTGCTGGAGGTGCGCCCCTCCACGGCAACCACGACCGGCCAGCAGGTGCTGCGCGGCTGGGTGCTCGACGCCAGTGCGATCAAGGCGCCGTTGCAGCAACTGAGCCTCGACTGGAGCCACGAGCAAGAAGGCTTTCAGCGATTCAGCATCGAAGCCAGCGATGACTTGCAGCACTGGACGCCCTGGGGCGACGGGCAAGTGGCGCGCTTGTCGTTTGCCGACGAGCGCGTCGAGCAGCACGACGTCAACCTGCCGGGGCAAACGGCGCGTTACCTGCGCCTGTTGTGGCAGGGCCAGGCGGCGCCGCTGTTGACCTCGGCCAAATTGGTCAGCGCCACCCGCAGCAGCCTGCCGGCGCCATGGGTGTGGTCGCAGCCGCTCTCCGGCACGCGGCTGCAGGCGGGGGAATACACCTGGCAGTTGCCGGCGGGGCTGAACGTCGAGCGCCTGCGCGTGGAATTGACACAACCCAATACGCTGGCGCCCGTGACCTTGTCGGGGCGACGCGACAGCAAGCAAGCCTGGCAGCCGTTGAGCAATGGTTTGCTGTACCGCCTGACCCAGAACGGCCAGGACGTGGTGCAGGATCAATTGCAGTTGCCGGGCCAGGCGGTCGCCGAACTCAAGTTGCAGGTGGATGAGCGTGGCGGCGGCCTGGGCACCGCCGCGCCGACCCTGCGGGTTGCCGTGCGCGCCACTCAGTTGGTGTTCCTGGCGCGGGGCGAGCCGCCGTTCACCCTGGCGCTGGGGAATGCCTCGGCCAAGGCGGCGAACCTGCCGCTGTCGACCCTGATCCCCGACTACAGCGCCGAGCGCCTCAACACCTTGGGGCAGGCCACGGTGGCGGGGGACGTCAGGGTCACGTCGCCAGCGCTCGTGGCCGCTGTCGACACCGAACCGAACTGGAAAAAACTCGGACTCTGGGCCGTATTGCTGCTCGGTGTGGCGGCGCTGGGGGCCATGGCTTACAGTTTGCTGCGCAAGCCTGCGGCAGCACGTTAAATAACGTCCATGAACTCTATTGGGTTTAAATCCTCTGATAGGAGGAAATACGCCCCGACTCGCGTTAAACTGCGCGGGTTTTTAGCCCCCCCATACATCGGAGCCTTCCATGTCCCGCGTTACCCTGAGTCGCTATTTGATCGAGCAGACCCGCAGTAACAACACGCCTGCCGATCTGCGCTTCCTTATCGAAGTGGTGGCGCGTGCTTGCAAGGAAATCAGCCACGCCGTGTCCAAAGGCGCGCTGGGTGGCGTCCTCGGCAGCATGGGCACTGAAAACGTCCAAGGCGAAGTGCAGAAGAAACTCGACGTGATCTCCAACGAGATCCTGCTCGAAGCCAACGAATGGGGCGGTCACCTGGCCGGCATGGCGTCCGAAGAAATGGACAATGCCTACCAGATCCCGGGCAAATACCCGAAAGGCGCCTACCTGCTGGTGTTCGACCCACTGGACGGCTCGTCCAACATCGACATCAACGCCCCGGTCGGCACCATCTTCTCGGTGCTGCGTTGCCCGAACGAACACCTGAGCCAGAACGAAGCCCTGAACGAAAAGGCCTTCCTGCAGCCGGGCACCCAGCAGGTTGCCGCCGGTTATGCGATCTACGGCCCGCAGACCATGCTGGTGCTGACCCTGGGCGACGGCGTCAAAGGCTTCACCCTGGACCGCGAAATGGGCAGCTTCGTGCTGACCCACGAAGACATCGTGATTCCTGCTGCTACCCAGGAATTTGCAATCAACATGTCCAACCAGCGCCACTGGGAAGAACCGGTCAAGCGCTACGTCAGCGAGTTGATGGAAGGCGAAGAAGGCCCGTTGAAGAAAAACTTCAACATGCGCTGGGTCGCGGCGATGGTGGCTGACGTACACCGCATCCTGACCCGCGGTGGCGTGTTCATGTACCCGCGTGACAGCCGCGAGCCGTCCAAGCCGGGCAAGCTGCGCCTGATGTACGAAGCCAACCCGATGTCGTTCCTGGTTGAACAGGCGGGCGGTGTGTCCACCGACGGCCACCAGCGCATCCTCGACATCCAGCCCGAAGGCCTGCACCAGCGCGTGGCGGTGTTCCTGGGTTCGAAGGAAGAAGTCGAGCGCGTGACCGGCTATCACCAGAAGTAAGTGCGGCGAGGGAGCAAGCTCCCTCAGCACGTTCAAGACGTGAAGTCTTGAACGATGAGAAGCCCCGAAACGTTTCAGCGTTTTCGGGGCTTTTTTGTTTTCGTTTGTCGGGAACCAGACACCTGTTTTCCCTTCTAAGCTTCTGGCAGACCCCCAACCTGCCTCGTCCCTCCAGGAGTTATTCCATGTCGTTACGCCGTCTCGCTTTGCTGGCCTTTTGCGTGCTGTTGGCCGCTTGCAGCAAGGTCAATCAGGAAAATTACGCGAAGCTGTCGGCTGGCATGGCCAAGGCCGAAGTGGAGTCGTTGCTGGGTAAGCCGACCGATTGTTCCGGCGCGCTGGGTATGTCCAGCTGCACCTGGGGCGATAAAAACAGCTTTATCAGCGTTCAATATGCCGGTGACAAAGTTCTGATGTTTTCCGGGCAAGGCCTGAAGTAAACCGGGGCGAAAGCCTGCGGGAGAAGAAGAATGATGCGTTTTGTTGTGTTCCTTTGCGCCAGCCTGTTTTTGGCGGGCTGCGCCAGCCATTCTGGCGATGATCTGCAACCCAAGACCGCGGGTAACGTCAACCTCAAGCGTTACCAGGGCACTTGGTACGAATTGGCGCGATTGCCGATGTACTTCCAGCGCAACTGCACGCAGTCCGAGGCCCGCTACACCTTGTTGCCGGATGGCGATATGTCGGTGTTCAACCGCTGCCTGACCAGCGACTGGAAGTGGGAAGAAGCCAAGGGCACCGCTACGCCGCAAGTGCCGGGCAAGACCGACAAGCTCAGGGTGGAATTCAATAACTGGTTTACCGCGCTGTTGCCGGGCGTCGCCAAGGGCGACTACTGGGTGTTGTATGTCAGCGATGATTACAAGACTGCCCTCGTCGGCAGCCCGAGCCGGCGCTATATGTGGATCTTGTCGCGCACGCCGACGGTCAGCGCCGACACCCGCGAAGACCTGCTGAGCAGGGCACGGCAGCAGGGTTATGACACCACACGTTTGATCTGGCGCACGTCGGACAAGCAGATGGCGAAGACCTCGCAATAACTCTGGATCAGCACAAATCCAATTGTGGGAGGGGGTAAGTCGAATCGTCGCACCGCCCCTCCCACATTTGTTATGGGTTGCCTGTTAACCGAGTAACTCTCTCAACACCTGGGTAAACGCCCGGCTGCTCTCTTCTTCAGCGGCATGCCGCCCGTCGCGCACCACCCACTTGCCGTTGACCAGCACATCGCGCACCTGGCGATCGCCACCGGCGAACAGCCAGCGATTGAGAATCCCGTCTTCGGTCGCCGTCGCCAGGTATGGATCGTTTCCGTCCAGCACCAGCCAATCGGCGCGCTTGCCCACTTCCAGCCGCCCAATCGGCTGCCCCAGCGCCTGGGCGCCGCCGTCCAATGCGGCATCGAACAGCGTGCGGCCGACCATCGGTTGGTCGTGGCGATACAGGCGATTGCGCCGCTGATCGCGCAGGCGTTGGCCGTATTCCAGCCAGCGCAGTTCTTCCACCACGCTCAGCGACACATGGCTGTCGGAACCAATACCCAGGCGCCCGCCTTGAGCGAGGAAATCCACCGCCGGAAAAATCCCGTCGCCCAGGTTGGCTTCGGTGGTCAGGCACAAACCGGCAATCGCGCGGCTGTTGGCCATGCGCGTCACTTCCTCGGGGTCGGCATGGGTGGCGTGTACCAGGCACCAGCGCTCATCGACGTCGACGTTGTCATACAGCCATTGCAGCGGGCGTTTGCCGCTCCAGGCCAGGCAGTCGTCGACTTCTTTCTGTTGCTCGGCGATGTGGATATGCACCGGGCAGGCCTTGTCGCTGGCAGCCAGCACGTCTGTGATCTGTTGCGGCGTGACGGCGCGCAGGGAGTGAAAGCACAAGCCCAGTTGCTGCGCCGGCTGTGCGGCGAGGATCGGTTTCAGGCGCGCCTGCAGCTCCAGATAATGTTCGCCGCTGTTGATAAACCGCCGCTGGCCTTCATTGGGTGCCTGGCCGCCAAACCCGGAGTGGCTGTAGAGCACCGGCAGCAATGTCAGGCCGATCCCGCTGCTGGCGGCCGCCTGGCTGATCTGCCGCGACAGTTCCGCGCGGTCGGCATATGGCTGGCCGCTGACGTCGTGGTGGACGTAATGAAATTCCGCGACCGAGGTGTAACCGGCCTTGAGCATCTCGATATACAACTGGCGCGCGATGATCTGCAGTTGCTCCGGATTGATCTTGCCGACCATGCGGTACATCAGCTCGCGCCAGGTCCAGAAACTATCGTTCGGGTTGCCGGCCACTTCGGCCAGGCCCGCCATGGCGCGCTGGAATGCATGGGAGTGCAGGTTCGGCATGCCCGCCAACACCGGGCCCCTGAGCCGTTCGGCACCGTCTGCGCTGGCATTGGCCGCGACGTGAGTCAGCAGGCCATCAACGCCGACTTCAAGGCGTACATCGTTGGCCCATCCATCAGGCAGCAGTGCGCGTTCGGCAAAGAAAACGGACATGTTCAGGGCACCCCGGTCGTGTGTTTATTTGTATATACATATACAGACGTTTGCCTGCTCGGTAAACTCCGGCAATCTATGCATCTTTTTCCCCTGCAAGGATTCCCCGTGCCGACTCCGCCCGCCAAGTCTTCACTGGCTGCCCACCTGGACGAAAGTCCGGCGCCCTTGTATGCCCGCGTCAAACAAATGATCAGCCAGCAGATCCTCAGCGGCAACTGGCCACCCCATTACCGCGTGCCGTCGGAGAGTGAACTGGTCAGCCAGTTGGGTTTCAGCCGCATGACCATCAACCGCGCCCTGCGTGAACTCACCGCCGAAGGGCTGCTGGTACGCATGCAAGGCGTCGGCACGTTCGTCGCCGAGCCCAAGAGCCAGTCGGCGCTGTTTGAAGTGCATAACATTGCCGATGAGATCGCCGCCCGCGGCCATCGGCATACCTGCCAGGTCATCACCCTGGGCGAAGAGGCGGCCGGTTCCGAGCGCGCCGTCGCCCTGGAAATGCGTGAAGGCGGGCGGGTATTCCACTCGCTGATCGTTCACTTTGAAAACGATATCCCGGTGCAAATCGAAGACCGCTTCGTCAACGCCCTGGTCGCGCCGGAATACCTGCAGCAGGATTTCACCCAGCAAACGCCCTACGCCTATTTGAACCAGGTCGCACCGTTGACCGAGGGCGAGCATGTGGTCGAAGCGATCCTCGCCGATGCCGCCGAGTGCAAGTTGCTGCAGATCGAACCGAGCGAGCCGTGCCTGTTGATTCGTCGACGCACCTGGTCCGGTCGCCAGCCGGTGACCGCCGCGCGCTTGATCCACCCCGGTTCCCGTCACAGCCTGGAAGGACGCTTCAGTAAATGAGTGCAGTGACCGTCTGGCGCGCCGCCAATTACGTGCGTATGCCGTGGAAAAACGGCGGCGGCAGCACCGAAGAAATCAGCCGCGATGGCGGCCATGGTCTGGAGGGCTTTGGCTGGCGCCTGTCGATTGCCGATATCGGCGAGTCGGGCGGGTTTTCCTCCTTCGCCGGCTATCAACGCGTGATCACGGTGATCAACGGTGCGGGCATGGTCCTGACCGTGGACGGCGAGGAGCAGCGGGGGTTGTTGCCGCTGCAAGCGTTCGCGTTCAAGGGCGACAGCCAGGTGTCGTGTCGCCTGATCAGTGGGCCGATCCGCGATTTCAACCTGATCTATTCACCCCAGCGTTACCATGCGCGGTTGCAGTGGGTCGATGGGGGGCAGCGTTTTTTCAGCACCGCGCAGACGGTGCTGGTGTTCAGCGTGGCCGATGAGGTGACGGTGCTCGGCCAGGTGTTGGGTCATCACGACTGCCTGCAGATGGACGGTAACGCTGGTTTGCTGGATATCTCCGTCACAGGCCGCTGCTGCATCATCGAACTGACCGCACGCGGTTAAAAAATGTGGGAGGGGGCTTGCCCCCGATAGCGGTGGACCAGTCAACTTATCTGTAGCTGACCCACTGCAATCGGGGGCAAGCCCCCTCCCACATTTGTTTCCCCACTGTTCTTGCGATCTGTTTCCAGCCTTCCGCACCACTTTGTTACCGAACGCCCCAGCGTGGCGCAATACCACCCTGACGTGGCAAACCGGCCTCGCTGTAAAACCGCCCCCCGAGAAATTTCATCACGCCTCGAAGCCTTAATTTCCAAGGCTCGCGCACGGCTGTGCAAACAATCGCGTCTGCACCCCAGGAAAGTTGGCCGTTCGATTGCATATGCTTGTATGTACAAGTAAAGGTGTGTGCGTAAGAGTCGACTTCGCACGCATCCAGTTCGCGCATCGATCGCTGAGGAGTTCTGGTTGTGACCGATTTTTCTAACGCTAAGCCTACAAAATACCGAGACGTCGAAATCCGCGCCGCTCGCGGTAACACGCTCACCGCCAAAAGCTGGCTGACCGAAGCGCCGCTGCGCATGCTGATGAACAACCTTGACCCGCAAGTGGCCGAAAACCCGAAAGAGCTGGTGGTGTACGGCGGCATCGGCCGTGCGGCGCGTAACTGGGAGTGCTATGACCAGATTGTCGAGAGCCTCACCAACCTTAACGATGACGAAACCCTGCTGGTGCAGTCGGGCAAACCGGTCGGTGTGTTCAAGACCCACCGCAATGCCCCGCGTGTGCTGATCGCCAACTCCAACCTGGTGCCGCACTGGGCCAGTTGGGAACACTTCAACGAACTGGATGCCAAGGGCCTGGCCATGTACGGCCAGATGACCGCCGGCAGCTGGATCTACATCGGCAGCCAAGGCATCGTCCAGGGCACCTACGAAACCTTCGTCGAGGCCGGTCGCCAGCATTACGACAGCAACCTCAAAGGCCGTTGGGTACTGACCGCCGGCCTCGGCGGCATGGGCGGCGCGCAGCCGCTGGCCGCGACCCTGGCCGGCGCATGCTCGCTGAACATTGAATGCCAGCAGGTCAGCATCGATTTCCGCCTGAACAGCCGTTATGTCGACGAACAGGCCAGCGACCTCGACGACGCCCTGGCGCGCATCGCCAAGTACACCCAGGAAGGCAAAGCGATCTCCATCGCCCTGCTGGGCAACGCCGCCGAAATCCTGCCGGAACTGGTCAAGCGCGGCGTGCGCCCGGACATGGTCACCGACCAGACCAGCGCCCACGACCCTCTCAACGGCTACCTGCCGGCCGGCTGGACCTGGGACGAATACCGCGCCCGCGCCAAGACCGAGCCGGCGGTCGTGATCAAGGCCGCCAAGCAGTCGATGGCCGTTCACGTCAAAGCGATGTTGGACTTTCAGAAACAAGGCATCCCGACCTTCGACTACGGCAACAACATCCGTCAGATGGCGCAAGAAGAGGGCGTGGAAAACGCGTTCGACTTCCCAGGCTTCGTACCGGCCTACATCCGCCCGCTGTTCTGCCGTGGCATCGGCCCGTTCCGCTGGGCCGCGCTGTCGGGCGACCCGCAAGACATCTACAAGACCGACGCCAAAGTCAAAGAGCTGATCCCCGACGACGCGCACCTGCACAACTGGCTGGACATGGCCCGCGAACGCATCAGCTTCCAGGGCCTGCCGGCGCGTATCTGCTGGGTCGGCCTGGGCCAACGCGCCAAGCTGGGCTTGGCGTTCAACGAAATGGTGCGCAGCGGCGAGCTGTCCGCGCCGGTGGTGATCGGCCGCGACCACCTCGACTCCGGCTCGGTGGCCAGCCCCAACCGCGAAACCGAATCCATGCAGGACGGCTCCGACGCCGTGTCCGACTGGCCGCTGCTCAACGCCTTGCTCAACACCGCCAGCGGCGCGACCTGGGTCTCGCTGCACCACGGCGGCGGTGTGGGCATGGGCTTCTCGCAGCACTCGGGGATGGTGATCGTCTGCGACGGCACCGACGAAGCGGCCGAGCGGATTGCCCGCGTGCTGCACAACGACCCGGCCACCGGGGTGATGCGTCATGCCGATGCGGGTTACCAGATCGCGATCGATTGCGCCAAAGAGCAGGGCTTGAATCTGCCGATGATCAAGTAACGACTGGCTCGGTTTCTGTGGGAGCTGGCTTGCCTGCGATTGCATCACCGCGGTCTACCCGAAAGACCGCGTCGCCCGCATCGCAGGCAAGCCAGCTCCCACAGAAGAGCAATCAGTACCCAAAACAATCCATCAGAGGTTGAACACACATGGCTGCAAATGACGCGCGTGCAAGCACCACCCCGTTGATCGAAAGGCGTTCGATCGACTACATCCCGGAAGCGGAAAGACACGGACGTCTGTTTAGCCAGTTCACCCTATGGATGGGCGCCAACCTGCAAATCACCGCGATTGTCACCGGGGCCCTGGCCGTGGTGCTGGGCGGTGATGTGTTCTGGTCGTTGATCGGCCTGTTGATCGGCCAACTGCTCGGCGGCAGCGTCATGGCGTTGCACGCGGCGCAAGGGCCGAAGCTTGGCCTGCCGCAGATGATCTCCAGCCGGGTGCAGTTCGGGGTTTATGGCGCGGCCATCCCGATCGTGCTGGTGTGTTTGATGTACCTGGGTTTCACCGCCACCGGCACCGTGCTTTCCGGTCAGGCGCTGGGCCAGTTGCTGGGCGTCAGCGACAGCGTCGGTATCCTTGTCTTTGCCAGTGTCATCGTGCTGGTCACGGTGCTCGGCTACCGCGTGATCCACTTCATCGGCCGGGTCGCCAGCGTCATTGGTGTGATTGCCTTTGTCTACCTGTTCAGCCGTCTGATGAGCCAGGCCGACATTGGCGCGCTGCTGCAAATCCGTCACTTCAGTTGGAGCAGCTTCCTGCTCGCGGTGTCGCTCGCAGCCTCCTGGCAAATCGCCTTCGGCCCTTACGTGGCGGACTATTCGCGCTACCTGCCGAGCCAGACCTCCTCGCTGAAAACCTTCCTGGCCGCCGGCGCGGGGTCGGTGATCGGCGCACAGGTGGCGATGGTCCTCGGTGTGTTTGCCGCCGCCCTGTCCAACGGGCAATTCGCCGGTCATGAAGTGGCCTACATCGTCGGTTTGGGCGGTACGGGGGCCACCGCCGCGCTGCTGTATTTCAGCATCGCGTTCGGCAAGGTCACCATCTCCACGCTGAACTCCTACGGCAGCTTCATGTGCATTGCCACCATCATCAGCGGCTTCCGGGGGCGCCTGCAGGTCACGCGCTTGCAGCGTCTGGTTTTTGTGCTGGCCATTGTCGGTACGGCGACTCTGATCGCGTTGCTCGGCCAGCACTCGTTCCTCGGTGCGTTCAAGTCTTTCATCCTGTTCCTGCTGGCGTTCTTTACGCCCTGGAGCGCGATCAACCTGGTGGACTACTACTGCATCACCCGCGAGCGTTATGACGTGACGGCGCTGGCCGATCCGGACGGGCGTTATGGGCGTTGGAACCTGCTCGGTATCAGCGTCTATGTGTTCGGTGTGCTGGTGCAATTGCCGTTCATCTCCACCAAGTTCTACACCGGTCCGCTGGTGGCCGCCCTGGGTGATGTGGATATTTCCTGGATCATCGGTCTGATAATTCCCGCAGCTCTGTATTACGTGTGTGCGAAAAAATGGCACAGCGCCGTGCCCGATCAACTGATTCTGCCGGTCGAGCAGGACAGCGTTGTACCAGCCCCAGCCAGCGGCGCCAGTCGCTCTGCGGCGCGGGCCTGATTGGACGTGGACCGGGCAGGATGCCTCTTGACTGCCGTAAGCCAACTCATGATTAGGAGCGTCACACAATGAAATCGAACAAGACCCTGCTGACCACATTGCTGTCCATGGGCTTGCTGGCAAGCGCCGGTGCCCAGGCGGCCGGTTGGTGCGAGTCCGGTAAGCCGGTGAAATTCGCCGGCCTGAACTGGGAAAGCGGCATGTTGCTCACTGACATCCTGCAAACCGTTCTGGAAAAGGGCTACGACTGCAAGACCGACAGCCTGCCGGGCAATTCGATCACCATGGAAAACGCCCTGAGCAGCAATGATATTCAAGTGTTTGCCGAAGAGTGGGTCGGCCGCAGCGAGGTGTGGAACAAGGCCGAGAAGGCCGGCAAGGTCGTCGGTGTCGGCGCGCCGATTGTCGGTGCGATCGAAGGCTGGTATGTGCCGCGTTACGTGATCGAAGGCGATGCCAAGCGCAAGCTGGAAGCCAAGGCGCCGGGCCTGAAAAACATCGCCGACCTGGCCAAGTACGCCGCGGTGTTCAAGGACCAGGAAGAGCCGTCCAAAGGCCGCTTCTATAATTGCCCGGCCGGCTGGACCTGCGAGCTGGACAACAGCGCGATGCTCAAGAGCTACGGCCTGGAGAGCAGCTACACCAACTTCCGTCCTGGCACCGGCCCGGCGCTGGATGCGGCGGTGCTGTCGAGCTACAAGCGCGGCGAGCCGATCCTGTTCTACTACTGGTCGCCAACGCCGCTGATGGGCCAGGTCGACCTGGTCAAGCTGGAAGAAAAACCCGGCGTGGATAAGAGCGTGAGCATCAAGGTCGGCCTGTCCAAGACCTTCCACGAACAGGCACCGGAACTGGTGGCCGTGCTGGAAAAGGTCAACCTGCCGATCGACCTGCTGAACCAGAACCTGGGGCGCATGGCCAAGGAGCGAATCGAGTCGCCGAAACTGGCGAAACTATTCCTCAAGGAACACCCTGAAATCTGGCACGCCTGGGTGAGCGAAGACGCCGCCAAGAAAATCGACGCGGCCTTGTAGGTCATGCGCGCCCGACTACCCTGAGGGGCAGCCGGGCGCCTGGCCACAACCCACTGGATCGAGAGCACGCTATGTTTCCTGAGAGTTTTACGTTTTCCATCGCCGACTGGGTCAACGGTTGGGTGGATTCGCTGGTGACCAACTACGGCGATGTGTTCCGGCACATCTCCGACACCCTGCTATGGGCCATCGTCAACCTTGAGGGCCTGCTGCGCGCCGCGCCCTGGTGGCTGATGCTGGCCATCGTCGGCGCCGTGGCCTGGCACGCCACGCGCAAGGTGGTGACCACCGCGGTGATCGTCGGCCTGTTGTTCCTGGTGGGCGCGGTCGGCCTGTGGGACAAACTGATGCAGACCCTGGCCCTGATGCTGGTCGCTACGCTGATCTCGGTGCTGATCGGCATTCCGCTGGGCATCCTGTCGGCGCGCAGCAATCGCTTGCGTTCGGTGTTGATGCCGCTGCTCGACATCATGCAAACCATGCCCAGCTTCGTGTACCTGATCCCGGTGCTGATGCTGTTCGGCCTGGGCAAGGTGCCGGCGATTTTCGCCACGGTGATCTACGCCGCGCCGCCGCTGATCCGCCTGACCGACCTGGGGATTCGCCAGGTCGACGGCGAAGTCATGGAAGCCATCAACGCCTTCGGCGCCAACCGCTGGCAACAGCTGTTCGGCGTGCAACTGCCGCTGGCGCTGCCGAGCATCATGGCCGGCATCAACCAGACCACCATGATGGCGTTGTCGATGGTGGTGATCGCCTCGATGATCGGCGCCCGCGGCCTGGGCGAAGATGTCCTTGTCGGCATCCAGACCCTCAACGTCGGCCGCGGCCTTGAAGCCGGGCTGGCCATCGTGATTCTCGCCGTGGTCATCGACCGCATCACCCAGGCCTATGGTCGTCCACGGCATGAGGCGAGCAAATGACTACTGTCAGCAAAATCGAAGTGAAAAACGTCTTCAAGATCTTCGGCAACCGCGCCAAGGACGCGCTGGCGCTGATCGGCCAGGGCAAGACCAAGGATCAGGTGCTGGCCGAGACCGGTTGCGTGGTCGGCGTCAACGACCTGTCCCTGAGCATCGGCACCGGCGAGATCTTTGTGATCATGGGCCTGTCGGGTTCGGGGAAATCGACCCTGGTGCGCCACTTCAATCGCCTGATCGACCCCACCAGCGGCGCGATCCTGGTGGACGGCGAAGACATCCTGCAACTGGACATGCAAGCCCTGCGCGAATTCCGTCGACACAAGATCAGCATGGTGTTCCAGAGCTTCGGCCTGCTGCCCCACAAGAACGTGCTCGACAACGTCGCCTACGGCCTGAAAGTGCGCGGCGAAACCAAGCAGGTCTGCACCGAGCGCGCGCTGCACTGGATCGAAACCGTGGGCCTCAAAGGCTACGAAAACAAATACCCGCACCAGCTCTCCGGCGGCATGCGCCAGCGGGTCGGCCTGGCCCGCGCCCTCGCGGCAGACACCGACATCATCCTGATGGACGAAGCCTTCAGCGCCCTTGACCCGCTGATCCGCGCCGAGATGCAGGACCAGTTGCTCGAACTGCAAAAGACCCTGCACAAGACCATCGTGTTCATCACCCACGACCTCGACGAGGCAGTACGTATCGGCAACCGCATTGCGATCCTCAAGGACGGCAAGCTGATCCAGGTCGGCACGCCGCGGGAGATTTTGCATTCGCCGGCGGATGAGTATGTGGATCGGTTCGTTCAGCGGCGGGCGGCGGTGGTCTGATCCGGATTATGGGGTGGGGCTGCTGGCCTCATTGGGAGCAAGCTCCCTCCCACAGGGGGATGCATTCCAAAGGTGGGAGAGGGCTTGCTCCCGATAGGGCCAGTAAAGCTGCACAAGAACTCAAGAAGGTATGAAGATGTCCCAGGCAGCAAAAATCATCATCGCCGACACCCCCCTGCGCTGGCAGGACGTGGTCGCTGTGGCCCGCTTCGGCGCGGTGCTCGAACTCTCGGGCCAGGCCTGGGCGCGCATCGACAATGCCCAGGCCATTGTGCAGCGCATCGTCGCCAGCGGTGAGCGCGCCTACGGCGTGAACACCGGCCTGGGTGCGTTGTGCAATGTGCCGCTGGAGGGCGCGCAACTGAGCCAACTGTCGCGCAACACGCTGTTGAGCCACGCCTGTGGCGTCGGCCCGGTGCTCAGCGACGAACAGACCCGCGCGATCATCTGCGCGGCGATCATCAACTACAGCCACGGCAAATCCGGCCTGCATCCGCAGGTGGTGCATGCGCTGCTGGCGCTGCTCAACCACGGCATCACGCCGCAGGTGCCGTCCCAGGGTTCGGTGGGTTACCTGACCCATATGGCCCATGTCGGCGTGGCGTTGCTGGGGATTGGCGAGGTGAGCTACCGCGGCCGGATCGTCCCGGCGCAACAGGCCCTGAGCGCAGAAGGCTTGCAGCCGGTGGTGCTCGGCGCCAAGGACGGCCTGTGCCTGGTCAACGGCACGCCGTGCATGACCGGCCTGAGCTGCCTGGCCCTGGCCGACGCCCATCAACTGTTGCAATGGGCCGACGTGATCGGCGCCATGAGTTTCGAGGCCCTGCGCGGCCAGATCGATGCCTTCGACGCCGAAATCATCGCCCTCAAACCGCACCCCGGCATGCAGCAGGTCGGTATCAACCTGCGTGCGTTGCTCGACGGCAGTGAAGTGATCGCCAGCAGCCAAGGCATCCGCACCCAGGACGCGCTGAGCATCCGCTCGATCCCGCAGATCCACGGCGCGGCGCGCGACCAGGTGGAACACGCGACCCGCCAGATCGAGACCGAACTCAACAGCGCCACCGACAACCCGCTGCTGCTCGGCGCGCCGCACAGCTACCGCGTGGTGTCCCAGGCCAACCCGCACGGGCAGTCCGTGGCGCTGGCCGCTGATATGCTGGCGATTGCCATGGCCGAGATCGGTTCGGTCGCCGAACGTCGTCTGGACCGCCTGATCAACCCCCACGTCAGCGGCTTGCCGGCGTTTTTGGTGAGCGACCCGGGGGTCAACTCCGGGATGATGATCGTGCAGTACGTCGCCGCTTCCCTGTGCGCGCAGAACCGCCAGTTGGCGCAGCCGGCGGTACTCGACAATTTCGTCACCTCCGGCCTGCAGGAAGATCACCTGAGCATGGGCACCAACGCCGCGCTCAAGCTGCACCAACTGTTGGCCAACGTCACCCAGATCCTCGCTATCGAGTACCTGCTGGCAGCCCAGGCCTTCGAGTTTCTCAAGGACCAGCGTTTCGGCGCGGGCACCGACCGCGCCTGGCGCTTGTTGCGTGAACAGGTCGCGCCTTACGCGCAAGACCGCTGGCTGGCGCCAGACATCGCGACCGCCGCCGCGTTGCTCAAACACAGCACTTTGCTGCAGCAGACTTTTCCCGAATTGCACTGAACAATAATTTCCAAGGAGCATGAATGTGACTGCGCTAACTCTGATTCCGGGCCAACTGAGCCTTGCCCAACTGCGGGCCATTTACCAGCAGCCGGTAACGATCAGTCTGGATGACAGCGCCACTGCGCAGATCGACGCCAGTGTGGCCTGCGTGGAGCAGATTCTCGCCGAGAACCGCACCGCCTACGGCATCAACACCGGTTTCGGCCTGCTGGCCTCGACCCGCATCGCCAGCGAAGACCTGGAAAACCTCCAGCGTTCCCTGGTGCTGTCCCACGCCGCCGGCGTCGGTGAGCCGATCAGCGATGCGCTGGTGCGGCTGGTCATGGTGCTCAAGGTCAACAGCCTGAGCCGTGGGTTTTCCGGGATTCGCCGCCAGGTGATCGACGCGCTGATCGCGCTGATCAACGCCGAGGTGTACCCGCACATCCCGCTCAAAGGCTCGGTCGGTGCCTCCGGTGACTTGGCGCCCTTGGCCCATATGTCCCTGGTGCTGCTCGGCGAGGGCAAGGCGCGCTACCAAGGCGAATGGCTGGAGGCGACTGCTGCGCTGAAAATCGCCGGTCTCACCCCGCTGACCCTGGCCGCCAAGGAAGGCCTGGCGCTGCTCAACGGCACCCAGGTGTCCACGGCGTATGCGCTGCGGGGCTTGTTCGAGGGCGAGGATCTGTTCGCCGGTGCCCTCGCGTGCGGCAGCCTCACTGTGGAAGCGGTGCTGGGTTCGCGCTCGCCGTTCGATGCGCGCATTCACGCCGCGCGCGGCCAGCGTGGGCAGATCGATTCGGCGGCGGCTTACCGCGACCTGCTGGGCGAAAGCAGCCAGGTGTCGCAGTCGCACCAGAACTGCGACAAGGTGCAAGACCCTTATTCCCTGCGCTGCCAGCCACAAGTCATGGGCGCCTGCCTGACCCAGTTCCGCCAGGCCGCCGAGGTGCTGGTGATCGAGGCCAACGCGGTGTCGGATAACCCGCTGGTATTCGCCGCCGAAGGCGACGTGATCTCCGGCGGCAACTTCCACGCCGAACCGGTGGCCATGGCCGCCGACAACATGGCGCTGGCCATCGCTGAAATCGGCTCGCTGAGCGAGCGGCGTATTTCGTTGATGATGGACAAGCACATGTCGCAACTGCCGCCGTTCCTGGTGGGCAATGGCGGGGTGAACTCCGGTTTCATGATCGCCCAGGTGACCGCCGCGGCACTCGCCAGCGAAAACAAGGCACTCGCCCATCCCCACAGCGTCGACAGCCTGCCGACCTCGGCCAACCAGGAAGACCATGTGTCGATGGCTCCGGCTGCGGGCAAGCGCTTGTGGGAAATGGCTGAAAACGTTCGCGGCATTCTGGCCGTGGAATGGCTGGCGGCGTGCCAGGGCCTGGACCTGCGCGAAGGCCTGAAGACCTCGCCGAAGCTGGAAAAAGCGCGCGCCACCCTGCGCGGCAAAGTGGCGTTCTACGACAAAGACCGCTTCTTCGCCCCGGACATCATCGCCGCCACTGAACTGCTCGCCAGCCGCTGCCTGAATGAACTGGTGCCGGCCAAGTTGCTGCCGAGCCTTTGAAAAACCCTCCGCCCCTGTAGGAGCGAGCTTGCTCGCGAAGAACCCCCAGGCGCCGCGAGCTATCAAGTAGCACGCGTTATCGTTGAGGTTTTTCGCGAGCAAGCTCGCTCCTACAGGCAACAGCGACCACCTTGGGAGGCATTGATGAAAGTCCTTTGGCAACACTGCCACATCGCAACCATGGCCCACGGCAATTACTCGATCATCAAGGATGCCGCCCTGGTCACTGCCGGTTCGCTGATCGAGTGGATCGGCCCGCGCAGCGAAGTGCCGGCTGCGGATTACGCCCAGGTGCATGACCTGCACGGCGCGTGGGTCACCCCCGGGCTGATCGACTGTCACACCCACACGGTGTTCGGCGGTAACCGCAGTGGTGAGTTCGAGCAACGCCTTCAAGGCGTCAGCTACGCCGACATCGCCGCCCAGGGCGGCGGTATTGCCAGCACCGTGCGCGCCACCCGCGCCGCCAGCGAGGATGAACTGTTCGAAAGCGCCCACAAGCGCCTGCGCAGTTTGCTGCGCGACGGCGTGACCACGGTGGAGATCAAATCCGGCTACGGCCTCGACCTGGTCAGCGAGCGCAAGTTGCTGCGGGTGATTCGGCGCCTCGGCGACGCGCTGCCGGTCAGCGTGCGCGCCACCTGCCTGGCCGCCCATGCGTTGCCGCCGGAGTACAAGGACCGCGCCGACGCCTACATCGATCACATCTGCAGCGAAATGCTCCCGGCCCTGGCCGCGGAAGGGCTGGTGGACGCGGTGGATGCGTTTTGCGAATACCTGGCGTTCTCGCCGGCGCAGGTGGAGCGTGTGTTCAAGGTCGCGCGGCAACTCGGCCTGCCGGTGAAGCTGCACGCCGAGCAACTGTCGTCACTGCACGGTTCCAGCCTGGCGGCGCGTTACCAGGCGCTGTCGGCGGATCACCTGGAGTTCATGACCGAAGACGACGCCATCGCCATGGCCGCTGCCGGCACCGTCGCGGTGCTGCTGCCGGGCGCGTTCTACTTCCTGCGCGAAACCCAACTGCCGCCGATGGACGCCCTGCGCAAGCACGGCGTGAAGATCGCCATCGCCAGCGACCTCAACCCCGGTACTTCACCGGCCTTGTCGGTGCGCCTGATGCTGAACATGGCCTGCACCCTGTTTCGCATGACCCCGGAAGAAGCCCTGGCCGGCGCCACCCAACATGCCGCCACCGCGCTGGGCATGGGCGATACCCATGGCTCGCTGGAAGTGGGCAAGGTCGCCGACTTTGTCGCCTGGCAGATCGATCGTCCCGCCGACCTGGCCTACTGGCTGGGCGGCGAGCTTGAAAAACGCGTCGTGCGCCACGGCGTCGATGTCACTGTTTAAGGAGTCGCACTGTGGATAACGTTCTGAACTTCAAACAAGGCCGCGTGCCGCTGCTGATCAGCATGCCCCACGCCGGCCTGCGCCTGACGCCTGCCGTGCAGGCCGGGCTGATCCCCGAGGCGCAAAGCCTGCCGGACACCGATTGGCATATCCCCACGCTGTATGAGTTTGCCGAAGAACTCGGCGCCAGCACCCTGGCGGCGGAGTACTCGCGGTTTGTCATCGACCTGAACCGGCCCTCCGACGACACGCCGCTGTACGCCGGCGCCACCACTGGTTTGTACCCGTCGATCCTGTTCGATGGTGTGCCATTGTTCCGCGAAGGCCTGGCGCCATCCAGGGAAGAGCGCGCCACCTACCTCGAGCAGATCTGGATGCCGTATCACCGCACCCTGCAAGACGAACTGGCGCGGCTCAAGGCTGAATTCGGCTACGCACTGTTGTTCGACGCACATTCGATCCGCTCGGTGATCCCGCACCTGTTCGACGGCAAACTGCCGGACTTCAACCTCGGCACCTTCAACAACGCCGCCTGCGATCCTGGGCTGGCCAGCCAACTGGAAGCCATCTGCGCCGCGCATCCGCAGTACACCCATGTGCTCAACGGACGCTTCAAGGGCGGGCATATCACCCGGCATTACGGCAACCCGGCGCAGAACATTCATGCCGTGCAGTTGGAGTTGTGCCAGAGCACGTACATGGAAGAGTTCGAGCCGTTCCGTTATCGCGAGGATCTGGCGGGGCCGACGCGGGGGGTGTTGAAGCAGTTGTTGGACGGTTTCCTGGTGTGGGGGCAGAAGCGTTACTGCTGAAGCAGGTGGTCAGTTGGGCATTCGCCCACGATCTCCTGCAACCGTCATTGAGATGACTAAGGTGCGAGTGCTCATCAAATATGCAGAGTTCAACAATATGCCTATGTATATTTTGACGGCGTTTCCAATCCTTTGAGGCAGTCAATGGCTTACGGGTATCTAGAGAGCTTCATGTATGGTGAGGTGGCAGAGGGCGTAGGCGCATGGCTTGTCGACGCTGAATCAAACGTCGCGCCTACGGCGCTTTCGGATATTGTGAAGGGGTATGTTGATAACCGATCACGCTTCGCATCTTTTATGCTCAAAAGAGATATCGGACGCTACCTGAAAGCAAACCTCACCGCTACGGGCCTGAAAAACGCCGCTCCGTTTGACTATGAGCTTTGTTTTTCCGAGCAATATTTTGGCTGTAGTAATCAGCAGTTTTTGCAGCAGGTCTCTCAGTTACTTGATGTAAATCTCAAGCGCACTAAGTGGCGAAACGTAAAACATTTTTTGAAATGGCGCTGAGATGCCATGTTGATGATCTTGCTGCTTCTAAGGTCAGACTTCGCCCGCTGCGCGAAGACGGCTTTTTATATGACACACACCTGCAAGCGGCGGGCGTGAACGCTGTGCCGTACCCTGCAAAGGCCTGATCCATCGGCTGCCTGCCTGCGGGCGCAGAGCGAGGTGGAGGAGGGCGACCGGCTCTACAACGGCCTATTGGCTTACCTGGGTAGCGAACTGCTGACACAGGTCTAAGTGCTCAAGGACATGCTCATTGCACAATTCGGGTTTATAGTGCCAGACGGCAGAATAAAAGACGTCCCCCCAGGGATGAACCCGACCCCCTACGGAGCGCGCAATGCAGACTTGGTACCCGCAGATCAAACCCTACGCCCGGCACGATCTGGCCGTCGATGACACCCACACCCTGTATGTCGATGAAAGTGGCTCCCCCGAAGGCTTGCCCGTCGTATTCATCCATGGTGGCCCTGGTTCCGGTTGCGACGCCAACAGCCGCTGCTATTTCGATCCGAACCTGTACCACATCGTCACCTTTGACCAGCGGGGCTGCGGGCGTTCCTCTCCCCGCGCCAGCCTGGAAAACAACACCACCTGGGACCTGGTCGCCGACCTCGAGCGCATTCGCGAGCACCTGGGCATCGACAAATGGGTGTTGTTCGGCGGCTCCTGGGGGTCGACCCTGGCGCTGGCCTACGCGCAAACCCATCCCGAGCGCGTGCATGGCCTGATCGTGCGTGGGATTTTCCTGGCCCGGCCCCAGGACATCCACTGGTTTTACCAGGAAGGCGCCAGCCGCCTGTTCCCGGATTACTGGCAGGATTACCTCGCACCGATCCCCCAGGACGAGCGCCACGACCTGCTCACCGCATACCACAAGCGCCTGACCGGCAACGACCAGATTGCCCAGATGCACGCCGCCAAGGCCTGGTCCACCTGGGAAGGGCGCATGTTGGGCCTGTGCCCGAACCCGCAGTTGATCGAGCGTTTCGCCGAGCCCCAGCGCGCGCTGTCGATTGCCCGCATCGAGTGCCACTACTTCACCAATAATTCCTTCCTGGAACCCGACCAACTGATTCGCGACATGCACAAGATCGCCCATCTGCCTGGCGTAATCATCCACGGCCGCTACGATATGATCTGTCCGCTGGATAACGCTTGGGAGCTGCATCAGGCCTGGCCGAACAGTGAACTGCAGGTGATCCGCGAGGCGGGCCATGCGGCGTCCGAGCCGGGCATCACCGATGCCTTGGTGCGCGCGACCGGCGAGATGGCGCGTCGTCTGCTGGACTTGCCGCCTGAAGAAGCATGAAGGGCCTGTTGCAACGGGTGCGCGGCGCCCGGGTCGAGGTCGCGGGCGAAATCGTGGGGGCGGTCGACCAGGGTTTGCTGGTGCTGGTGGCCGTCGAACCGGGGGATACTGTCGAGAGCGCCGACAAACTGCTGCACAAGCTGCTTAACTATCGGGTGTTCAGCGACGACGATGGCAAGATGAACTTGTCGCTCAAGGATATCGACGGCGGTTTGCTGCTGGTGTCGCAGTTCACCCTGGCGGCGGATACCAAAAGCGGGCTGCGGCCAAGTTTCTCTACCGCCGCGCCGCCGGCCCTGGGGGCGGCACTTTTTGCGCACTTGCTGTTACAAGCGCAACAATTGCATGGCAAGGTGGCGTCAGGGCGTTTTGGTGCGGATATGCAGGTTCATTTGGTCAATGATGGCCCTGTGACCTTCCTCCTACAGACATGAATGTATTAAAAACGACGTTAATGCCTAAAAACGCAGGGTTTCGCTACAAATACTTCGTTGTCCCTGATGCGTTGTCTCGCGGGCTACTAGATAATCGCGCGCTACGGGGATCAGCGTTGATTGGTCCATTTTTGACTTAGGTAGAGACTTGTCCGACAGCCTCAGGGGAATCATTTTGCCCCAGGGGAGTCGGAACAATGCTCGCCAACCTGGCATATAGATAGCTGGCCGTTGGTTTTTTGATCTGTTTTCGGCGAGGGTTGCTCGTGATTGTTAGTCCCTGTAATGCACCAAAATTGTCTGCCAAACGGTTACGAAACGCACTGGTGACGGGCTCCGCCCTGTTTTGCCTGTTCGGCGCGGGTCAACTGTGGGCATTCAGTCTGGATGATGTGTCGGCCAAGGCAAAAGAGCTGGCCGGGCAGAAATACGAAGCTCCGCGCAGCAATCTGCCGAACGAATTCCGCGAAATGAAGTTCGCTGACTACCAGAAGATTCGTTTCCGCAACGAAAAAGCCGAGTGGGCCGATCAGAACACCCCGTTCAAGCTGTCCTTCTATCATCAGGGTATGCACTTCGATACACCGGTGAAGATCAACGAAGTCACCGCCGACAGCGTCCAGGAAATCAAATACGACCCGACGCGCTTCGATTTCGGCGACGTCAAATTTGATCCCAAGGCCACTGAGCAACTCGGTTATGCCGGTTTCCGCGTGCTGTTCCCGATCAACAAGGGCGACAAGCAAGACGAAATCATGACCATGCTCGGCGCCAGCTATTTCCGCGTCGTGGGCAAGGACCAAGTGTATGGCCTGTCCGCCCGTGGCATGGCGATCGATACCGCGCTGCCGTCCGGCGAAGAATTCCCGCGTTTCACCGAGTTCTGGATCGAGCGTCCGAAGCCGGGTGACAAGCATCTGGTGATCTTCGCCCTGCTCGATTCGCCGCGTGCCACCGGCGCCTATCGCCTGATCCTGCGCCCTGGCACCGACACCGTGGTCGACGTCAAGTCCCAGATGTTCCTGCGCGACAAGGTCAGCAAGCTGGGCGTTGCCCCGTTGACCTCGATGTTCCTGTTCGGCGCGAACCAGCCGTCCAAGGTCCTCAACTACCGTCGCGAGCTGCATGATTCCAGCGGCCTGTCGATCCATGCCGGCAATGGCGAGTGGATCTGGCGCCCGCTGAACAACCCTAAACACTTGTCGGTCAGCAACTTCACCGTGGAAAACCCACGTGGTTTCGGCCTGCTGCAACGCGGTCGCAACTTCAGCCACTACGAAGACCTGGACGACAACTACGACAAGCGCCCAAGCGCCTGGATCGAGCCTGAAGGCGACTGGGGCAAGGGTTCCGTCGACCTGGTAGAGATCCCGACCGCCGACGAAACCAACGACAACATCGTTGCCTTCTGGAGCCCGGAAAAACTGCCGGAAGTCGGCCAGCCGCTGGATGTTGCCTACCGCCTGCACTGGACCCTGGACGACGCCGCCTTCCATTCGCCGGACAGCGCCTGGGTCAAGCAGACCCTGCGTTCCACCGGCGACGTGAAACAGTCCAACCTGATCCGTCAGCCGGATGGCAGCGTCGCGTACCTGGTGGACTTCGAAGGCCCGGCCCTGAAGAAACTGCTGCCGGACGCCCCGGTGCGCAGCCAGGTGAGCGTGGGTGATAACGCCGAGCTGGTGGAAAACAGCGTGCGTTACAACGAGCACACCAAAGGCTGGCGCCTGACCCTGCGCATGAAGATCAAGGACCCAAGCAAGCCTACCGAAATGCGTGCGGCCCTGGTCCAGGACATCGTGCAGCCTGAGCCCGAGAAGGTCTCGACCCAAGTGCTCAAGGCTGACAAGGTTTTGGCCAAGCAGCACGAGAAACAAGCCAAGAAAGACGCCAAAGACAAGGAAGCCAAGCAGCCAGAAGCTGCCCCAGCCACACCGGAGCCGATCAAGACCGAGCAAGTCCTGACCGAAACCTGGAGCTATCAGTTGCCTGCCGATGAGTAATTCTCAAGTCCAGCCAGAGACTCTGTCCGAGTACCTGGCGCATCTGCCGATGACCGCAGAGCAGCGCGCCGAACTGGCGGGCTGCACATCCTTCAGCGAACTGCACGAACGTTTGTCGTCCAAGGCGTTCGATGCGCCGGTCGACGCCGCCCAGGCGTCGGTTGGCCGCCGGTTGACCCTCAGCACGGCCGAAGAGCTGGAGGACGCCGAAATGCTGGCGCTCGACGCCAGCGGCCGCGTGTGCCTCAAGGCGACGCCGCCGATCCGTCGGACCAAGGTGGTACCGGAGCCGTGGCGCACCAATATCCTGGTGCGCGGCTGGCGCCGGCTGACCGGCCGCACCAACCCACCGAAGCCGCCGAAAGACGAACGCGTGCTGCCGGCGGCGCGCTGGCGCACGGTCGGTTCGATCCGTCGCTACATCCTGCTGGTGCTGATGCTCGGCCAGACCATCGTGGCCGGCTGGTACATGAAAGGCATCATGCCGTACCAGGGCTGGTCGCTGGTCGACTTCGACGAGATCCGCAACCAGACCTTGCTGCAGACCGCGACCCAAGTGCTGCCATACGCCCTGCAAACCAGCATCCTGATCATGTTCGGGATCTTGTTCTGCTGGGTGTCGGCCGGTTTCTGGACCGCGTTGATGGGCTTCCTCGAGTTGCTGACCGGCCACGACAAGTACCGGATCTCCGGTAAAAGTGCCGGCCACGAGCCGATTCCGAAGAATGCGCGCACCGCGCTGGTGATGCCGATCTGCAACGAAGACGTGCCCCGCGTATTCGCTGGCCTGCGCGCGACGTTCGAGTCGGTCGCGGCGACTGGTGACCTGGACCGCTTCGACTTCTTCGTGCTCAGCGACAGTAACGACGCCGACATCTGCATCGCCGAACAGCAAGCCTGGCTCGACGTGTGCCGCGAAGCCGGTGGCTTCGGCAAGATCTTCTATCGCCGCCGTCGCCGTCGCGTCAAACGCAAGAGCGGCAACCTCGACGACTTCTGCCGTCGTTGGGGCGGTGACTACAAGTACATGGTCGTTCTCGACGCCGACAGCGTGATGAGCGGCGAATGCCTGACCAGCCTGGTGCGCCTGATGGAAGCCACGCCGGATGCCGGGATCATCCAGACCGCGCCACGGGCGTCGGGCATGGACACCCTGTATGCGCGCATGCAGCAGTTCGCCACCCGCGTGTACGGCCCGCTGTTTACTGCCGGCCTGCACTTCTGGCAGCTGGGTGAATCCCACTATTGGGGTCACAACGCAATCATCCGCATGAAGCCGTTTATCGAGCACTGCGCCCTCGCGCCGTTGCCGGGTAAAGGCGCGTTCGCCGGTGCGATCCTCTCCCACGACTTCGTCGAAGCCGCGCTGATGCGCCGTGCCGGCTGGGGCGTGTGGATTGCCTACGACCTGCCGGGCAGCTACGAAGAACTGCCGCCGAACCTGCTGGATGAACTCAAGCGCGACCGTCGCTGGTGCCACGGCAACCTGATGAACTTCCGCCTGTTCCTGGTCAAGGGCATGCACCCGGTCCACCGTGCGGTGTTCCTCACCGGCGTGATGTCCTACCTGTCGGCCCCGTTGTGGTTCTTCTTCCTGGTGCTGTCGACGGCGTTGCTGGCGGTGAACACCTTGATGGAGCCGCAGTACTTCATGGCACCGCGCCAGTTGTACCCGCTGTGGCCGCAATGGCATCCGGACAAGGCCGTGGCGCTGTTCTCCACTACTATCGTGCTGCTGTTCCTGCCCAAGTTGCTGAGCGTCATCCTGATCTGGGCCAAGGGCGCGAAAGAGTTCGGTGGCAAGTTCAAGGTGACAATGTCGATGCTGCTGGAGATGCTGTTCTCCATGCTGCTGGCGCCGGTGCGGATGATCTTCCACACCCGCTTCGTCCTCGCCGCGTTCCTCGGCTGGGCCGCGACCTGGAATTCGCCGCAGCGTGACGACGACTCCACCCCCTGGGGTGAAGCGGTCAAGCGCCACGGTCCGCAAACCTTGCTCGGCTTCCTCTGGGCGCTGCTGGTGGTGTGGTTGAACCCGAGCTTCCTGTGGTGGCTGGTCCCGATCGTCGGTTCGTTGATGCTGTCGATCCCGGTGTCGGTGATTTCCAGCCGGGTCAAGCTGGGCCTCAAGTCCCGTGACGAGAGCCTGTTCCTGATCCCTGAGGAATACAATCCGCCGCAGGCGCTGCTGTCGACCGAGAAGTACACCCACGAAAACCGCTGGCACGCCCTCAATGACGGGTTCGTGCGTTCGGTGGTCGACCCGCAGCAGAACGCCCTGGCTTGCGCCCTGGCGACCTCGCGTCACCGTGAGGCGGAGCCGATCGAGTACCTGCGTGGCGAGCGCGTGCGCTATGCGTTGAAAGTCGGCCCGGCCGGCCTCAACAACGCCGAACGCCTGGCCCTGCTCAGTGACCCGGTGGCCCTGGCCCGCCTGCACGAGCAGGTCTGGAGCGAAGGGCATGCCGAGTGGCTGGGCGCCTGGCGTCAGTCCTTCAAGTCCGACCCGCACGCGCCATTGCTGCCGTTGCAACCGTTGTCGTCCCAGGCTCAACCGGCCTGATTCAGACGCCCCCGAGGGTTCTCCTCGGGGGCGCTTGAAGCGCTGGTCCTACAGCGTTTCCCGTCTCTTCCTTTGTGCTCTAACTCCTTGTTATTTCGAAACAAAAGTCCCTGGTTCGAGGCGTATTGCCGTGCCTGTGTCTGAGTTAGCATCGCCCCCCGAAATTTGACTCGAGCACAGGGGGATTCATGATCAAAAGGTATTGTTCGGCATTGCTGATGGGCGCTGTCGCATTGATTCACGGTGCTCTGGTGCAGGCCGGCGCGCTGGACGACGCCGTTCGGCGTGGCGTGCTGAAGGTCGGCACCACGCCCACTTACGTGCCGTTCGAGATGACCGATAAACAGGGGCGTATCGTCGGTTTTGAAGTCGACTTGCTGCATGCGATGAGCCGCGCCCTGGGGGTCGAGCTTGAACTGGTGGCGGTGCCGTACACCGACTTGCTGTCGGGGCTGATGGCGAGGAAGTTCGATCTGATCGGCAGCGGCATGACCGTCACGCAGGAGCGCAACCTCAAGCTGAATTTCAGCGACTCGTTTATCGTGGTCGGCCAAACGGTGTTGCTGCACCCGCGCCTGGCCGGCAAGGTCGCCAGCATTGAAGACCTGGACGAGGCCGGTTACCGCATCGCCACCACCGAAGGCACTACCGCGCAGGCGGCGGCGCAGCGGTTTCTGGGGGCGGCTCGGCTCAGCAGTTTCGCCACGCCGGAGGAAGGGGTGCGCCAGGTGGTGAGCGGTGTAGCCGATGCGTTTATTCATGATGCGCCTTATAACCTGATCGCCATGACCCGGCCGGAAAACCAGGCATTGCTGGCGCTGGAGCAACCCTTCACCTACGAGCCCCTGGCGTTCGGCCTGAAAAAAGGCGATTACGACAGCCTGAACTGGATCAACCATTTCCTCAACCAAGTGGCCCAGGACGGCACCTACGATCGGCTGTACGACAAGTGGTTCAAGGACACCGACTGGATGGCCGAGGTCGACTGAAAGTCATACCTACTTACACATCAATCAATTGCCCTCGCCCGACAATGAAGTGTCTACGTCTGCGCTTTGCCGCAGTGCTGTAGGGCTATTCCGACATACCTCGACAACTATTACCGGTGAAACCTTTGTACCGGGCAGCGAGTGGGTTAGGATCGCACCCCGAAATGGTGCAGCCCTTTTTGCGCGCCGACTTCATAAGAATCGTTCAGGGGACTTGATGATGAAAAAGTATCTTTCGATGCTGCTGCTCGGCGTCACCGCGCTGGTCGCGGCCAATGTGGCTCAGGCCGGGGCCATCGATGATGCGGTCAAGCGCGGCACGCTGAAAGTCGGCATGGACCCGACCTACATGCCGTTCGAAATGACCGACAAGCGTGGTGAAATCATCGGCTTCGAAGTCGACCTCCTCAAGGCCATGGCCAAGTCCATGGGCGTCAAGCTGGAGCTGGTGTCCACCGGCTATGACGGCATCATCCCGGCCTTCCTCACCGGCAAGTTCGATATGATCGGCAGCGGCATGACCCTGACCCAGGAACGCAACCTGCGCCTGAACTTCAGCGAACCGTTCATCGTGGTTGGCCAGACCCTGCTGATTCGCAAGGACCTGGAAGGCACCATCAAGTCCTACAAAGACCTGAACGACGAGAAATACCGCCTGACCTCCAAGCTCGGCACCACCGGCGAGATGGTCGCCAAGAAGCTGATCTCCAAGGCCAAGTACCACGGCTACGACAACGAACAGGAAGGCGTGCTGGACGTGGTCAACGGCAAGGCCGATGCCTTTGTGTATGACGCACCGTACAACGTGGTCGCCGAGAAGAAAGTCGGTAATGGCAAGCTGGTGTTCCTCGAAGAACCCTTCACCTTTGAACCGCTGGCCTTCGGTCTGAAGAAAGGCGATTACGACAGCATCAACTTCATCAACAACTTCCTGCACCAGATCAAGAACGACGGCACCTACGATCGCATCCATGACAAGTGGTTCAAGAGCTCCGAGTGGCTCAAGGACATGGAATAACGCCGGCTCCTATGGCTCCTGCTTTCTGTAGGAGCGAGCTTGCTCGCGAAGGCCGTCAACGATAACGCGGGCTTACTGAATAAACGCGGTGTCTTTGAGTTTTTCGCGAGCAAGCTCGCTCCTACAAAATGCCTTGACTGAATGGCATTAGGGCAAGCCCGCCCGCCACAAAGGCGGGGGCTTACCCGACCCTTTTGGATGTTGAGTAATGAAACAGAAAAAAGCCCAATGGCCCTGGCACCTGCTGACCGTGGTCGTGCTGGTCGGCCTGGCGGGCGCCTTGTACTACGCCACGTCGCTGATGTCCTACGAATGGCGCTGGAACCGCGTACCGCAATATTTCGCCTATCAGGCCGAAACATCGCAGCGCGCGGCGGATATCTCCACCGTTGTCGAGCTGGTGCGCAAAGGCGATGTGGCCGAAGTCACCCTGCGCAACGACGCGGGCACGGAGCAAAAGCTCAGCGTGGCCGACAACAGCCTGAAAGTGGCGCGCGGCGATGACGTGGCGGAAGGCGATGTAGTGGGCGTGACCCGGCAGTGGGCGCTAGGCCCGTTGATGTGGGGCTTGTGGACCACCTTGTGGCTGTCCTTCGTGTCCGGCGTGCTGGGCTTGGCGATTGGCCTGGCGACGGGCCTGTGCCGGCTGTCCAGCAACCCGACCTTGCGCGATCTGTCGACGATCTACGTCGAACTGGTGCGCGGCACGCCGCTGTTGGTGCAGATATTCATCTTCTATTTCTTTATCGGCACGGTGCTCAACCTGTCCCGGGAGTTTGCCGGGATCGCCGCGCTGTCGCTGTTCACCGGGGCCTATGTGGCGGAAATCGTCCGCGCCGGTGTGCAGTCGATCACCCGTGGCCAGAACGAAGCCGCGCGCTCGCTGGGCTTGAGTGCCAGCCAGTCGATGCGCCATGTGGTGCTGCCGCAGGCGTTCAAGCGCGTGCTGCCGCCCCTGGCCGGGCAATTTATCAGCCTGGTGAAAGACACTTCGCTGGTGTCGGTGATCGCGATCACCGAGCTGCTCAAGAGCGGCCGCGAAGTCATCTCCACCTCGTTTTCGCCGTTTGAAATCCTGTTCTGCGTGGCAGGCCTGTACCTGTTGATCAACCTGCCGCTGTCGAAAATGGCCAGTCGGCTTGAGCGGAGGCTCGCGCAAAGTGATTGAAGTCCGCGATCTGGTAAAAGTCTTCGACACCCGTGGCCATGTGGTGCGCGCGGTGGACCACGTCACCACCCAGGTCGCCAAGGGCGAAGTGCTGGTGGTGATCGGCCCGTCCGGCTCCGGCAAGTCGACCTTCCTGCGCTGCCTCAACGGCCTGGAAGAGTTCGATTCGGGGTCGGTGAGCATCGACGGCCTGCAACTGGCCGATCCGAAAACCGACGTGAACGCCTACCGCCGCGAAGTCGGCATGGTGTTCCAGCACTTCAACCTGTTCCCCCACATGACCGTGCTGGAGAACCTGTGCCTGGCGCAGAAAGTCGTGCGCAAGCGCGGCAAAAAAGAGCGTGAAGCCAAGGCCCTGGCGTTGCTGGAAAAGGTCGGCATCGCGCAAAAGGCCAACGAGTTTCCCTCGCGCCTGTCCGGTGGCCAGCAGCAGCGGGTGGCGATAGCCCGCGCGCTGGCGATGGAACCCAAGGTGATGCTGTTCGACGAGCCCACCTCGGCCCTCGACCCGGAGATGGTCGGCGAAGTGCTCGACGTCATGAAAACCCTGGCCCTGGAAGGCATGACCATGGTCTGCGTCACTCACGAAATGGGCTTCGCCCGTGAAGTGGCGGACCGGGTGTTGTTCTTCGATCACGGCAAGCTGCTCGAAGACGCGTCCCCGGCCGAGTTCTTCGACGCACCGAAAGACCCGCGAGCCCAGGCCTTCCTGCGCCAGGTGCTGTGAGCCTCAGAGCCTGAACTTGCCCACCAGTGTCTGCAAATCCAGGCTCAACTGGCTCAACTGAGCGCTCGCCGCCGCCGTTTCTTCACTGGCGGCGGCGGTTTGCTCAGACACATCGCGCACCTTCAACACACTGCGATTGATCTCCTCGGCCACCGCGCTTTGTTCCTCGGCGGCGGCGGCAATCTGCGGGTTCATTTCCTGGATGACCGACACCGTGCGCGCAATGGCCGCCAGGGCATCGCCGGCGTCGCGGGTCAGGCTGACGCTGTTGTCCGTCAGGCTGCGACTGCTGTCCATGATGTCCGCCACCTGCTGGGTGCCGGTATGCAGACGCAAGATCAGTCCTTCAATTTCCTCGGCCGATTCCTGCGTGCGCAGGGCCAGGCTGCGCACTTCATCGGCGACCACCGCGAAACCTTCCCCGGCACTGCCCGCGCGCGCCGCTTCGATGGCGGCGTTCAAGGCCAGCAGGTTGGTCTGCTGGGAGACTGACTTGATCACGTCGAGCACGCTGCCGATCTGTTGGCTCTCCTGCTGCAACGCCAGCATCGCCCGGCTGGACAGGGCCATTTCACTGGCCAGGTGGCCGATCTGCTCCACCGCCTGCGCAACCACTTTGTCGCCGAGGTGGGTCTGTTGGTCGGCTTCGCTCGCCGCGATCGATGCTTGCTCGGCATGCCGGGCGACCTCCTGGGCGGTGGCGAGCATTTCATTCATGGCCGTGGCCACCTGGTCGGTTTCGTCCTTTTGATTGTTGACCCCGGTGCGGGTTTGCTCAGTGACAGTGGATAGCTGCGTAGCCGCGCTGGCGATTTGCCGGGCGCTGTCGCCGATGCCGCTGATCAGGCCACGCAGGTTGCGGATCATCTGCGCCATGCTCTGCTGCAACTGGCCCAGTTCATCGCGGCGCTCCACGGCGGGGTTTTCGCTTAAGTCGCCCGCGGCAATGCGGTTGGCGACGGCCAAGGCCTCGCGCAGCGGCACGGCGATTTGCCGGGCGATCCACCAGGCCGCCAAGGCCCCCAGCAGCAGTGCGGCAAGGGTGACGCTGATCAGCAGGGTTCGGGTGTGCTGCGCTTCCCGGTCGCGTTTGAACGCCTGGCCCTGGCTGACCAGATCGCTTTGCGCCAGCAACTGATTGAGTTGTTGTTCAAAGCGGTTTTGCACGGTCTCGGTGTCGAGTTGTGCCTGCTTGAGCGTGGTCAGCAGCGCACGGTATTGCGCGAGGTCGGTTTTGAGCAGGGTGGCGTCCACGGGCAGGCTGGTGACGGCGACTTGAGCGACGTCCAGGGCGTCGAGGGCCTTGCCCACCGCTTCGGCATAGGCCTGCAACGACTCGGCGGCCCAGGCGGGGCTGCGCGCGCGATCTTCGGCCTGTTCCATGGCCTGGCGCAGATCTTCGATGGCGTCGAGCGCCTGCTGGTCTTGCTGGTCAGGCAGTTCGCTGGCCAGTTGCGCGAGGGTGTCGCTGGCTTGCAGGGCGGCTTTTTGCAGCGGCGGCCGGGCGTTTTCCCGCTGTTCGATCAACGGCGGCAATTCCACCAGCACCGCTTTGAAGGCGGCTACCAGGCGTTCGGCTTCCTCGAGACGCTGCAGGTCGGTCGGGTCTTTCATGTGTTTTGACAGGTAGTCGAGGTGCTGGTCGATTTTTTCGATCTGCCGCGTCATTTTGCCCAGGCTGGCCGTGTCGGTGAGCGTTCGGTACACGATGCGGTCGGCGCGCATGGCCTCCGCGTCGGCGGCCAGTTGGCCCAGCACCGTCAGGTTGCTGGAGCGGAACAGTGCGGCATTCAAGGCCTGCCAGCCTGTCATGGCGATGATGAAACTGAGGACCAGCACCTGGCCAAAACCCAGGGCGAGTTTGAGTCGGACGCTGGCGTTGACCAGCAAGCGGGTCAGCCGAGGAAACATGATGAACCTCCAAATCTGAAAAAGCGCTGCGCAACAAGGCAAACGCTAAAACGATTTGGGGTGAGGGCGGGCTGATAAGCGTGTAGGAAATTTCACAAGTTGCTGAAGTGCGGCGACCCGGATGGGTCACCGCCCAGCCCGGTCAGATGCGGAAACGTCCGACCAGGGTTTGCAGGTAGATGCCCAGGCGCGCCAGTTCGGCGCTGGAGGCGGCGGTCTCTTCACTGGCCGAGGACGTCTGTTCCGACACATCGCGCACGTTCAGCACGCTGCGGTTGATCTCTTCGGCCACGGCGCTTTGTTGCTCGGCGGCGGTGGCGATCTGCGAGTTCATCGCCTGGATCGTCGATACGGTACGGGTGATGTTCGCCAGGGCGCTGCCGGCGCGGCGCGTCAATTCGACGCTGCTGTCGGTCAGCCCACGGCTGTTGTCCATGATGGTCGCCACTTGCTGGGTGCCCGTTTGCAAGCCGACGATCAGCTCTTCGATCTCTTCCGTGGATTTTTGCGTGCGCTGGGCCAGGCTGCGCACTTCATCGGCCACCACCGCGAAGCCGCGCCCGGCTTCACCGGCACGCGCTGCTTCAATCGCGGCGTTCAGCGCCAGCAGGTTGGTTTGTTGGGCCACCGACTTGATCACGTCGAGCACGCTGCCGATCTTGTCGCTTTCGCGCTTGAGATGGCCCATGGCCTCGGTGGAGTTGCCGACTTCGGTGGCCAGGCGTTCGATCTGGGCGATGGCTTCACCGACCACCTTGTCGCCTTCGCGGGCCTGCTGGTCCGCTGCCACGGCGGCTTCGGACGCTTCCTCGGCGTTGCGCGCAACTTCCTGCACGGTCGCGGCCATTTCATTCATGGCCGTGGCGACTTGGTCGGTCTCGATTTTCTGATTGTTGACCCCGGCGCTGGTCTGCTCGGTGACCGACGACAATTGCTCGGCGGCGCTGGCGATCTGGGTGACGCCGTCGCTGATGCCGCCGATCAATTCGCGCAGGCCTACGGTCATGCTTTGCATGGCGCGTTGCAGTTGGCCCAGTTCGTCCTGGCGCGTGGACGTCAGGTCGTGGCTCAGGTCGCCGGAGGCAACGCGCTCGGCCACCTTGAGGGTCTGATTCAGCGGGATGACGATCTGGCGCGTGATCGCCCAGGCGGCCACCAGGCCAAAGATCAATGCCAGCACGGTGGCCAGCAGGAGCAGGTACTTGGCCTGGGCGGCATCGGTGTCGCGCACCGCGGTCTGGGAAATTGTCAGTTTATCGCTGCGGTTCAGCAGGACATCGCCTTGCGCGCTCATGGTTTTGAGTGCGACGGCGGTGGCCACCTGGGAGTCGCGGAACTGGCTGACGGCGGCGCGATAGGCTTGCAGCGAGACACTGGCCTGCTGCAGGTTGGCCTGGTATTGCTCCTGCAATGAGCCTTGCAGTTCAGTGATCTTCTTCAGCGCGTTGTCGATGGCGTCGAGCGCGGGTTGCTCAGCCTCGACCTTGCCGCTGTAGGTGTAACCGCGGACCTGGAAGCGCGCTTGCTGGATCAGCTTGCTCAGGTCGACCACGCTATTGAACTGGGTGACGCTGTCGCTTTGCAGCAGGGACTTCTCGACTTCAGTCACCTTGAGCACCGCATTGTCGGCGGTATTGCCCAGCTTGCTGCGCGCATCTTCGCGGCTTGCGCCGGCTTGCGCCATATCGCTGAATGCGCGCTTGTATTGCTCCACGGCGGCCAATTGCTCATCGATCAGGGCGATGTCGGCAGGTTGTTCGATCAGCGTGCGGGCGGTCTTCATGCCGCTGTCCAGGCGGTTCAGCAGCTCGCTGACGGCCGCCGTGCCTTGTTCGCCACGGCGCATTTCATAGTCCAGGCGGGCGATACGCAGGTCTTTGGTCAAGACATTGAGGCTGGAGATATACCCCAGTTTGTCGCCGCGGCTGGCCACATCACCCAGGCCGGTCCAGCCGGTGAAGGTGATCAACAAGGTGAGGAGCAACACCAGGCCAAAGCCTACGCCCAGTTTGTGGTTGACGCTGACATTCCCCAGCTTTTCGGCTAACCAACGATGCATGCTGCGAACTCCCGTGGAACAAGGCTTGGACTTATTCGACGGTTATCGGCAGCGCAGCAAGAATCTGTAGGAGTTGGTTGGCTAGAACAGCCGGGCGAGCAGGGCGGTGACGGCGGTTTCCACGCGCAGGATGCGCGCGCCCAGTTGCACCGGTTGCAAGCCGGCCTTGCTCAGCAGGTCGACCTCGTAGGGTATCCAGCCGCCTTCCGGGCCGATGGCCAGGGTTACCGGCTCGTCCAGACCGCGCGGGCACGGCGGGTAATCGCCGGGATGGCCGATCAGGCCGAGAGTGCCTGCGGTCATGGCGGGCAGGCGGTCTTCGACGAAGGGCTTGAAGCGTTTTTCGATGACGATTTCCGGTAGCACTGTGTCGCGCGCCTGTTCCAGGCCGAGGATCAATTGCTCGCGAATCGCCTCGGGCTCCAGGAAGGGGGTTTGCCAGAAGCTCTTTTCCACGCGGTAGCTGTTGACCAGCACCACCTTCGGCACGCCCATGGCGGCGACGGTCTGCAGCACCCGGCGCAGCATTTTCGGGCGTGGCAGGGCCAGCAGCAGGGTCAGCGGCAGTTTCGTCGGCGGCGGCAGGTCGAAGGCCACTTGCAGCTCGGCTTCGTGGGCTTCCAGGCGCAGCACTTGGGCATTGCCCATCAGCCCGCCGATACGCCCGACCCGCAGGTTGTCGCCCACCGTCGCGCGGTGGACGTCCTGCATATGCACCAGGCGCCGGTCACGCAGGACCACCCGGTCGGCCGCGATAAAGTCGGCCTCTTCAAGCAGCAACAGGTTCACGGCTGGGTCGCTGGCGGCTGGTCGTTGTCGTCGGCGGCTTGGTCGTCGGGGTGTTCGCCACGCTTGGTGATCAGGCTGCTGAACAGGATGCCGATCTCGAACAGCATCCACATCGGCACGGCCAGCAGGGTCTGGGAGAAAATGTCCGGCGGGGTCAGGATCATGCCGACCACGAAGCAGCCGATGACCACGTAGGGACGGATCTTCTTCAGGTACTGCACGTTGACCACGCCGATCCATACCAGCAACACCACGGCCACCGGAATTTCGAAGGCCACGCCGAAGGCGAAGAACAGCGTCATCACGAAGTCGAGGTAGCTGGTGATGTCGGTCATCATCTCCACTCCGGCCGGGGTGGCGGCGGCGAAGAACTTGAAGATCAGCGGGAACACCAGGAAGTAAGCGAACGCCATGCCGGTGTAGAACAGCAGGATGCTCGACACCAGCAGCGGCACCGCGATGCGCTTCTCATGCTTGTACAGGCCGGGGGCGATGAAGCCCCAGATCTGGTGCAGGATCACCGGGATCGCCAGGAACAGCGAGACCATCATGGTCAGCTTCAACGGCGTCAGGAACGGCGACGACACGTCGGTGGCGATCATCGTCGCGCCGGCCGGCAGGTAATGGCGCAGTGGCGTGGAGACGAAGGTGTAGATCTGCTGGGTAAAGGCGAACAGCCCGGCAAAGATCACGAAGATCGCCGCCACGCAACGCAGCAGGCGGGTACGCAGCTCGGTGAGGTGCGAGACCAGTGGCATGTGCTGGTCGTTTTCCGGTTTATCAGCGCTCATGGGGCTCGCGGCGGCAATGTAGGGTCATGGGGAGCGGGCGGCGCGGTTGGCGTCGGCGCTGGCTCGGTTGGAGCGGTCGGGGTAGCGGGCGCTGCTTCAACAACGGGCGTGGGCGCAATGCTGTGTTCGGCCACCGGTGTCACCGGCTTGGCCTGCTCCTGCACCGGCGTCAGAATATTGCGCGCCTCCTGCTCCAACGACAGGATGTGTTCGTTGTGCAGTTGGCGGCGGATTTCGTCGGCGCCGATTTCCCGTTCAACTTCCTGTTTGATGGCGTTGAAACTGCGTTTCAGACGCCCGATCCACAAACCGGCCGTGCGCGCGGCACCGGGCAGGCGTTCCGGCCCGAGTACCAGCAAGGCCACGAGGCCGACGAGCAGCAGTTCAGAGAAGCTGATACCAAACATTAGTCAGTGCTCACGAGTCTTTGCGGATCGGCTCTTCGACTTTTTCAGCCTGCACGTCGAAGGTGCGACGCTCGGTGATCGGCTGGGTCGCCTGCGGGTGGACCGGTTGGGCCGGCGGCACCGGGTTGGCGGCGGGTTCGGCGGGTTTTTCGTCGTCGTTCATGGCCTTGCGAAAGCCCTTGATCGACTCGCCCACGTCGGTGCCGAGGTTTTTCAGTTTCTTGGTGCCAAATACCAGAACGACCACCACCAAGATGACGATCCAATGTTTCCAGTCAAAAATGCCCATGCTGCAATTCCTCTGTAAAAGTTATTCAGGCGGACGGGCGCGAGGCCTTTTCGGCATGCCCGGACAAGCCGAAGCGACGGTCCAGTTCATCCAGCACGGCCTGCGGATGCTGCCCCAGTTGGGCGAGCATGACCAGGCTGTGGAACCATAGGTCGGCGGTTTCGTAGATCACATCGCTGCAGTCGCCGCTGATCTCGGCATCCTTGGCGGCGATGATGGTCTCGACGGATTCTTCGCCGAGTTTTTCCAGGATCTTGTTCAGGCCCTTGTGGTACAGGCTGGCGACGTAGGAGCTTTCGGCATCCGCGCCTTTGCGCTCTTCCAGCACCTGGGCCACACGGTTCAGGGTATCGCTCATGTTCAGTGTCCTGCCGAGTAAATGGCGTGCGGGTCTTTGAGTACCGGCTCCACAACCTTCCACTCGCCGTTCTCGAACACGCGATAGAAGCAGCTGTGGCGGCCGGTGTGGCAGGCGATGCCGCCGATCTGCTCGACCTTGAGGATCACCACGTCGGCGTCGCAGTCCAGGCGTATCTCGTGCAGGGTTTGCACGTGCCCGGACTCTTCGCCCTTGCGCCACAGTTTGCCACGCGAACGTGACCAGTAAATGGCGCGCTGCTCAGCGGCGGTGAGGCTCAGGGCCTCGCGGTTCATCCAGGCCATCATCAGCACGCGCCCGGTCTTGTAGTCCTGGGCAATGGCCGGCACCAGGCCGTCACTGTCCCACTTGATCTCATCCAGCCAGTCTTTCATCTTCGACTCCGGCAATTTGCGACAGTGTATAACCGGATTGGCTACCGACGCACGATCAGATAAACACCCACGGCGACCATGATGCCGGCCGGCCAGTGGCCCAGTTGATTCAGCGGCCCGCCGATGGCCAGCATCACCCCGCCGACCAGATGCGCGGCGCCCAGCAGACGCAGGAACCAGTCGTCCTTGCGCGTGTGCCACGGCGGCGTCGGGTCTTTGGCGTGGGGCTGGGACATGCGTTCCAGCAGGTCGCGGGTCATGTTGGCCAGGTGCGGCAGTTGCTCCACCTGGCTCTGCAGGTTGCCCAGCAGGGTTTTCGGGCTGACCCGCTCGCGCATCCAGCGTTCGAGGAACGGCTGGGCGGTGTTCCACAGGTCGAGATCGGGGTACAGCTGGCGGCCCAGGCCTTCAATGTTCAGCAGGGTTTTCTGCAGCAGCACCAACTGCGGCTGCACTTCCATATTGAAGCGCCGCGCGGTCTGGAACAGGCGCATCAGCACCTGGCCGAAGGAAATGTCTTTCAGCGGCTTTTCGAAGATCGGCTCGCACACGGTGCGGATCGCCGCTTCGAATTCGTTGAGCTTGGTTTCCGCCGGCACCCAACCCGAATCGATGTGCAACTGCGCTACGCGGCGGTAATCGCGCTTGAAGAAGGCGAACAGGTTGCGCGCCAGGTAGTCCTGGTCTTCCGGGGTCAGACTGCCGACGATGCCGCAGTCGATCGCAATGTACTGCGGGCTCCACGGGTTGAGGGTGCTGACGAAGATATTGCCGGGGTGCATGTCGGCATGGAAGAAACTGTCGCGGAACACCTGGGTGAAGAAGATCTCCACGCCGCGCTCGGCGAGCATCTTCATGTTGGTGCGCTGGTCGGCCAGGGTCGCGAGGTCGGTGACCTGCACGCCGTAGATGCGCTCCATCACCAACACTTTAGGGCGGCACCAGTCCCAATACACTTGCGGCACATACAGCAGCGGTGAGCCTTCAAAGTTGCGCTTGAGCTGGCTGGCGTTGGCCGCTTCGCGCAGCAGGTCGAGTTCGTCGTAGATGGTTTTTTCGTAGTCGGCGACCACGTCCACCGGGTGCAACAGGCGCGCGTCGGCGGAGAAGCGTTCGGCGGCGCGGGCGAGAATGAACAGCCACGCCAGGTCTTGGCCGATGATCGGCTTGAGGCCTGGGCGAATCACCTTCACCACTACTTCTTCGCCGGTCTTGAGCTGCGCCGCATGCACTTGCGCCACCGAGGCCGAGGCCAGGGGCTCGACGTCGAAACGGCTGAACACGTCGCTGATCTTCCGGCCCAACTGCTCTTCGATCAGCTTCATCGACTGCTGCGAATCGAACGGCGGCACGCGGTCCTGCAGCAGCATCAGTTCGTCTGCGATGTCTTCGGGCAGCAGGTCGCGACGGGTCGAGAGGATCTGCCCGAACTTGATAAAGATCGGCCCCAGATCCTGCAAGGCCAGGCGCAGGCGCGCGCCACGGCTCAGGTCCAGCGGCTTGCGCGGGAACCAGCGCCACGGCAGCACATAGCGCACGGCAAGCAGGAACCACGGCAACGGCAGGGCGAACAGCAGGTCATCGAGGCGGTAGCGGATTACGACGCGCTGGATACGGAACAAACGGCGGACGGCGAGCAGCTTCATGCGTTATCGCTTGGATCAAGGGAACGGCTCAGGCGCTCGAAGCGGGCCTCAAGGCGTTCCAGGTCGATTTTGGCCTTGTCGAGTTCACGAAAGCGCGCTTGCGCTTCCCGTTGTCCGACCAGGGTGCGCGATTCTTCGCTCAGGTATTCGGCGAGGTTCTGGTTGAGGCTGGCGAACCCCTGCTGGTACCAGCGCGTGCGACTGCGCAGGTGGCCGCTGATCAACTGGGTGGGCACGGGGCCGATCCAGCGCGACAGTTCGTATTCCCAGTCCAGTTCCAGGTCCTGCAGCACGGCGGCCAGGTCCATCAGCACCGCGCTGTCGCCTTCCAGCGCCACTTCGGGGCCGTGGAGGATGGCGGTCTTGTTGCGGCTCAGCGCCAGGTGCAACAGGCTCGAGGCCGGCGCACGCAGGATGCAGTCGGCCTCGGCGGCCCAATGGGTCGCGAGCAACAGGCCTTCGTCGCTGGGCAGGATAAACAGCTGCAAGGCGGGGCTCGTGCAGTCGACGGCGATGATCTTGCCGTTCAAGTGCGCCAGCCGCGCCAAGGCGGTGCTGTCCAGGCGCAGCACGCGGTTGACGCCGTGTTCGACGCTGGCGAGCAGGCCTTGGAACAGCATCAGGGCTTGATGCCGCGGTGCAGGGCGACGATGCCCGAGGTCATGTTGTGGTAGGTCACGCGGTCGAAACCGGCGTCCACCATCATCGACTTCAGGGTTTCCTGGTCGGGGTGCATGCGGATCGATTCGGCCAGGTAGCGATAGCTCTCGGCGTCGTTGGTGATCAGCTTGCCCATCAACGGCATGAAGGCGAACGAGTAGGTGTCGTAGACCTTGGACATCAGCGCGTTGGTCGGCTTGGAGAACTCCAGCACCAACAGCCGGCCACCGGGCTTGAGCACGCGCAGCATCGAGCGGATCGCGTCTTCCTTGTGGGTCACGTTGCGCAGGCCGAAGGCGATGGTCACGCAGTCGAAATGGTTGTCGGGGAACGGCAGCTTTTCCGCATCGGCCTGGACGAATTCGATATTGCCGGCCACGCCTTTGTCGAGCAGGCGATCGCGGCCGACCTTGAGCATCGAGCCGTTGATATCCGCCAGCACCACCTGGCCGGTCGGGCCGACCAGCTTGGAGAACTTGGCCGCCAGGTCGCCCGTGCCGCCAGCGATGTCCAGCACGCGGTTGCCGGTACGCACGCCCGACAGTTCGATGGTGAAGCGCTTCCACAGGCGGTGCATGCCGCCGGACAGCACGTCGTTCATCAGGTCGTACTTGGCCGCAACGGAGTGGAACACTTCAGCGACTTTCTGCGCTTTCTGGCTTTCCGGGACGTTCTTGAAGCCGAAGTGAGTGGTGGGTTCGGCATCGCTGCCTTTGCGCTGATCAGTCATATCGCTGTCACCAAAAGAGAATGCGGGACATGATAATCCCCAAGGCCTGCTTTGTCTTGGCAAGGCTGAAGGTAAGATAGGTGCTCACCGAGACCTTTTGCCGCATGGCAGGTGTTCAAGTCGTTATAAAGAGGAGTCGTTGCAATGGCCCGTATCACTGTTGAACGTGCACACACCCTGGGTAAAGAAGGCGCACGGGCGAAGGCCGAGAAGCTGGCACAGAAACTCCAGGATCAATATGGCCTGGAGCCTTCGTGGTCTGGCGATACGTTGAACCTCAAGCGTTCGGGGGTTAAAGGCACGGTGCAGGTTGCCGCTGATCTGTTGCGTATCGATGTGGAACTGGGTCTGCTGATGTCGGCCATGAGTGGCACCATCAAGACTGAAATCGAGAAAGCCCTGGATAAAGCCTTGGCCTGATCCGACTGTTGTTAGGGTGCCGATTCTAATTTTTCTGCCTACTTTGTGCCCAAGCCCTCAACTTCTGCGGGCCGTTCCTCCACCCTTTTTGCGTGAGGTGTTCCATGGCCAAAGTTACCCTGAAGAAAAAAATCGACGCCCCGAGCCACGCCCTGGACGAGGTTAAAACCTATGCCCGCAAGATCTGGCTGGCAGGCCTGGGCGCCTATGCCAGGGTCGGAAACGAGGGCGGCGAGTACTTCAAAGAGCTGGTAAAGACCGGGCAACATGTTGAAAGTAAAGGTAAAAAAGTTGCGGTTGAACAACTTGATGCTGCCAACAGTCAGATTGACCAAGTAAAGAGTAATCTCTCCAGCGTCAAAGGCCGGGTTGAAGTTCAACTGGATAAAGTTGAAAAAGCTTTTGACACTCGTGTTGCAAGTGCCTTGAATCGAATCGGCATTGCGTCTAAACATGACGTGGAGACACTCTCTGCTAAGCTCGAAGAGCTGACGGCATTGCTCGAACGTGTCGCGCGTAAACACTAAGGAGACATCGGGATGGCTGTTAAAAAGACTACTCAGAAAGAAGGCAGCTCGTGGGTCGGGAAAGTTGAAGAATATTCCCGCAAGATCTGGCTGGCTGGTTTAGGCGTTTACTCGAAGATCGACAGTGACGGCAGCAAACTCTTCGAGACGTTGGTTAAAGACGGTGAGAAGGCCGAGAAGTTGACCAAAAGCACCGTGGGGAAAAAAGTCGATGCGGCCAAGGCCAGCGCCGGTTCCGCCAAGTCGAGCATTTCCGAGACTTGGAACAAGTTGGAAGAAACTTTCGACAAGCGCCTTAACAGTGCGATTTCGCGACTGGGCGTACCCAGCCGTGCTGAAGTGAAAGCACTGCACAGCAAGGTCGAGACCCTGACCAAACAAATCGAAAAACTCACCGGTGCCAAAGTCGCCCCGGTGAAGGCTGCTGCGTCCAAGCCTGCCGCTAAAACCGCTGCCGCCAAACCGGCTGCGAAAACGGCCGCCAAGCCACTGGTCAAAGCCGCCGCCAAGCCGGCTGCCAAACCTGCGGCCAAAGCGCCAGCCAAAGCCGTGGCTAAACCTGCGGCCAAGCCAGCGGCGAAAGTTGCAGCGGCCAAACCTGCGGCCAAGCCAGCCGCTAAACCAGTGGCCGCTAAAGCCGCTGCCAAGCCTGCTGCCAAACCCGCCGCTAAAGCGGTCGCCGCCAAACCTGCAGCGGCCAAACCTGCCGCCGCGAAGAAGCCGGTCGCCGCGAAAAAGCCCGCAGCAGCGAAGCCGGCCGTGGCCGCCAAGCCTGCGCCTGCGGCACTCGCCGCTTCCAGCGCCAACTCGGCAGCCGCGCCGACCGCTGCGCCTGCACCGACTGCCGCATCGGTAACCCCGACGCCATCCAGTCAGTCCTGATCTTTTCGGGGCACCTGAAAAAGCGCCCGGCCTGTGAAGGTCGGGCGCTTTTATGATCGGTCAGTCCATTCGATTGCCGCATGGTTCTCGCGCAGTGCCTGTAAGGCACACGTTTAACCCGGATCGTCCATATAGCGCAGCGCCAGGCGCTCCGTGGTTTCCCGCGCCGCTGGCAACAGGTGCGGCGCGACCAGCATCATGATCTGGTAGACCACCACCTGCACCTCGCCTTCACGGTCGAGAATGCGTTGGTAGTCCAGGGAAAACAGCAGGGTCATGGTGATCTGCTCCACCAACTGGCCCAGCGCCTGGGTGCTGCTGACCAACTGCCCCGCCGCCTGCAGCCGTGCGAGTAATGACGCCAGGGTGCGCTTGAGCGCCGTGAGCAGGTGGCGAATGCCCCTTGCCAGTTTCGGCAGGCGTCCCGCCAGGTTCGACAGGTCCTGGAACAGGAACCGGTAATGGGCCATGCGCTCGACGATCAGGTGCAGGAACAGCCAGTAATCCTGGGCCTCCAGTTGCGCGCCCGGCGGTGGGTCGAGCAGGGGCGCCAGCTCACTCTGGAAACGCTCGAACAGCCCGAGCACCAGCGGTTCCTTGCCATGGAAGTGGTAGTAGAGATTGCCGGGGCTGATCCCCATTTCATTGGCCACCTCCATGGTCGACACGTTCGGTTCGCCCTTGTGGTTGAACAACAGCAGGGCACATTCAAGGATACGGTCGCGGGTTTTCATCCGGTCTTCTTAAATAGGATCGTTGAGCTCAGCGGACCCGCACGTATGTGCCTGGCGCTGCTTCCATCGGTGGGTAATTCTGGTTGCCCAGGGCGGTGAGGGTTTCGCGTTGTACGCCCGAGCGCGCTTGAATCCACGCCAGCCACTCGGGCCACCAACTGCCTTCGACGTGGCTGGCGTCGTAGTACCAGGCGCGTGGGTCGCTGCTCAGCTTGAGGTTCTCGACGTAGTTGGCCTTGGGGTTGCCCGGCGGGTTGAGGATGCTCTGGATATGCCCGCTGTTGGACAGCACGAAGCGCCGCTCGCCGCCCAGCAACTGCGTGGAGCGGTACACCGCGTCCCATGGCGTGATGTGGTCGTTGATCCCGGCCACGCTGAAGCTGTCCACCGTGACCTTCTGCAAGTCGACGGGCGTGCCGCACACTTCCAGGCCACCGGGATGGCTCAGCGGGTTGTGTTTGAAGAAGTCCAGCAGGTCGCCATGCAGGGCGGCGGGCAGGCGCGTGTTGTCGTTGTTCCAGTACAGGATGTCGAAGGCCGGCGGTTCCTTGCCCAGCAGGTAGTTGTTGATCCAGTAGTTCCAGATCAGGTCGTTGGGGCGCATCCAGGCAAATACCTTGGCCATGTCGCGACCGTCCAGCACGCCTTGCTGGTAGGAGCGGCGCTTGGCGGCTTCCAGGGTTTGCTCGTCGGCGAACAGGGTGGCGGGGCTGTCGATCTGGCTGTCGAGCAGGCTCACCAGATAGCTGGCGCTGGCGACGCGGCGCAACTGGCGCTTGGCTTGCAGGTGGCCTTGCAGCGCGGCGATGGTCAGCCCGCCGGCACAGGCGCCCATCAGGTTGACCTCGCGGGCGCCGGTGATTGCGCGGCAGACGTTGAGTGCTTCCTCCAGCGCGGCCACGTAAGTGGACAGGCCCCATTCGCGGTGGCGCACATCCGGGTTGCGCCAGCTGACGATGAAGGTCTGCAGGCTGTTTTTCAGGGCGTACTGCACGAAGCTGTTGGCCGGGCTCAGGTCGAAGATGTAGTACTTGTTGATTTGCGGCGGCACGATCAACAGGGGCTTGGCGTACTGCTTTTCGCTCATGGGCTTGTACTGGATCAGCTCCAGCAGTTCATTGCGAAACACCACCGAGCCTGGCGTGGTGGCGACGGTCTTGCCCACTTCAAAGGCGTGCTTGCTGACCTGGCGCGGCAGGCCGTTGTTGTGCAGCATGTCTTCGAACAGGTTGCTCACGCCGCGCACCACGCTGTTACCGCCGGAGTTGAGCAGTTCCTTGATGGCCAACGGGTTGAGCAAGGTGTTGGAGGGCGATACCGCATCGTTGATCAGGGTGAACGCGAAGTGCGCGCGGGCGCGGTCATCGGCGCTCAGGGTGCTGTCATCGATCCAGCTGCGGGTTTGCTTCTGCCAGCTCAGGTACGCCTGCAGGCTGCGTCGGTACAGCGGGTTGAGGGCCCAGGTCGGGTCGATGAAGCGGCTGTCGTGGGGGTTGGGTTCATGCACGGTTTCGCCCAGCAGCACGCGCCCCAATTGACCGCCCAGGGCCAGGGCATGACGAGCGGTATGCACCGGGTTGCGCAAGCCGTGGGCGGCGACGCTGCGCAGGGTCGACAGCAAGTCCCGGCCGCGCAGGCCGGTGATCGCATTTTGCGCATTGATGAACACGGCAGGGGTGGGCGCCGGGTTCGTCACGGGTCGTTCTCGCATGAGCCAACACTCCTTCGTCAAGTCATCAACAGGCACGCCAATTCAGAACCATAGTCGGTTCTCGGCAAGTTGCGCGGCGGTGTGGTCCTTACACCGCCGGACGGGGATGAATCACCGCGCGCAGGCGCTCCTCCTCGAGAAATTTCATGATGATCGGCGCCACGGCTTCGGCGCGGGTGATCAGGAACAGGTGGCCATCATCGATGATGTGCAGCTGTGCGTTGGGAATGCGCCAGGCGAGCATCCGCATGTTGATCAGTGGGATCAGCGGGTCGTCGTCCCCGGCCAGCACTAGGGTCGGCTGACGGATCTTGTGCAGCCAGTGGATGCTGGTCCAGCCCAGCCCGGCGAACAGTTGCCAGTAGTAACCCAGCTTGCCGGCCGAGCGTACTTTGCTCGCATGTTCGGCGGCCAGGTTCGAATCGCGGCGGAACGAACCGCCATAAATCATCGGTGCAATACGCACCACGTGAGACGGCTGGATATAGCGCCGCGGGCTCGCCATCAGCCACAGCACTTTCGGCTTGCCCGGCACCATCACCGCACCGGCGGCGGTCGCGGCGAGAATCAGCTTCTTGCAGCGCTCCGGGTAGTCGTAGGCAAACTGCTGCGCCAACGCGCCGCCCCAGGACACGCCCACCGCATTCACCTGGCCGTAGTCCAGGTAATCGAGCATGCGCGCGGTGAGCTTGGCCAGGCCGGGAAAGCGATACGGCCGCTTGGGTGTCGACGAGCCGCCCACGCCCGGCACATCGAAGGCGATCACTTCCAGGTCCGGGTCCAGGGCCTGGACGAACGGAAACACCAGCTCGAGGTTGGCGCCGATGCCGTTGAAGATCAGCAGTGGCGTCAAGTGCGACTTGCCCGGGCGTACCGCCGTGCGGATGGTCTGGCCATCCAGGTCGATGGTGCGGAAGATGAACGGTTGCGGCATGCTCAAGCCCTGTGAAGTATTGCAGTCCAAGTGAGGTCAGTGTGGGACGGGGCTTGCTCCCGATGACGTTCGGTCAGTCAATGGATCTGGTGACTGATACACCGCTATCGGAAGCAAGCTCCCTCCCACATTTGATCTCATTTCAATCCCGAAAAAGTGTGCTCTAGCGTTCATGCACATAGGTACCCGGTGCCGCTTCGGCTGCGGCGTAGGTTTTATTGCCTAATGTCGTCGGTGCCTTCTTCAACTTGCCCGCCCGCTCCGCCTGCCACGCCTGCCAATGCAACCACCACGAGTCGGTGTGCTTGGTCGCATTTTCCTGCCATTCCAGCGGCTTGCCCGCCAGGCCGTCGCTGGTCTGGTAGCGCGCCTTGGGGTTGCCCGGCGGGTTGAGGATGCTCTGGATATGCCCGCTGCTCGACAGCACAAACTCCACCTTGCCGCCAAACAGCTGCGCCGACTTGTAGCAGGACTGCCACGGCGTGATGTGGTCGTTGGTGCCGGCCAATGAGTAGATATCGGCTGTGACCTGCTTGAGGTCGATCGGCGTGCCGCACACTTCCAGGGCATTGGCGCGCACCAGCGGGTTGTTCTTGAACAGTTCGATCAGGTCGCCGTGGAATGCCGCCGGCAAGCGCGTGGTGTCGTTGTTCCAGAACAGGATGTCGAACACCGGCGGCTCGTTGCCCAGCAGGTAGTTGTTGACCCAGTAGTTCCAGATCAGGTCGTTGGGGCGCATCCAGGCAAACACCTTGGCCATGTCGCGGCCTTCCAGTACGCCGGCCTGGTAGGAGTGGCGCTTGGCCGCTTCCAGCGTCTGCTCGTCGACGAACAGCGCCACCTGGGTGTCCAGGGTGGTGTCCAGCACGCTCACCAGCAGGGTCAGGGCGTTGACCTTCTTCTCCCCCAGCGCCGCGTAGTGGCCGAGCAGGGCGGTGCAGGTGATGCCGCCGGAGCAGGCGCCGAGCATGTTGATGTCTTGGCTGCCGGTAATCGCGGTGACCACATCGACCGCTTCCTTGAGCGCCTCGATATAGGTCGACAGGCCCCACTCGCGCTGGGCCTTGGTCGGGTTGCGCCAGCTGACGATAAACGTCTGCTGGCCGTTGCGCAGGCAGAAGCGCGCCAGGCTCTTATCCGGGCTCAGGTCGAAGACATAGAATTTGTTGATCTGCGGCGGCACCACCAGCAGCGGGCGTTCGTGGACCTGTTCGGTGATCGGCTTGTACTGGATCAGCTCCAGCACGTCATTGCGAAACACCACCGAACCTTCGCTGGTGCCCAGGGACTTGCCGACCTCAAACGCGCCCATGTTGACCTGGCTCGGCATGCCGCCGTTGTGAACCATGTCCTTGGCCAGGTGGGACAGGCCGTCGAGCAGGCTTTTGCCGCCGGTTTCAAAGAAGCGCTTGACAGCCGCCGGGTTGGCTGCCGTGTTGGAGGGGGCCATGGCTTCGGTCATCAGGTTGATCACGAAGTGACCGCGGCTGATGTCCTGTTCTGACAGGTTGCTGTCACCGATCCAGTCGTGCAGTTCCTTGCGCCACGCCAGGTAGGTTTGCAGGTAACGCTTGTAGAGTGGGTTCTGGCTCCAGGCCGGGTCGTGAAAGCGACGGTCATCGCTTTCGGGCACCAGCGCGGATTTGCCGAACATCACATTTTTCAATTCGACGCCAAAGTGGGCGACATGCTTGACGCTGTGCAACGGTTGTCTGATGGCTTGGCTCAGCACCATCTTCGCCGAGGCCAATAAGTCCTTTTTACGTAACGCGATGATCGGGTTCAGCCCCAAGGTGTTTTCCGAGGCCTGGCGTTTCAAGTCATCGTTATTCTTGTTACTCATCTACGACGCTCCATTGTCCGAAAGACGAGTACCGGGTACCGCTGCGCACCACGTTTCGATACACAACACAAGCCAGGTACTGCGACTCGGGTGACCGTTGATACCGCATCGTCAAATGCAGGGAACTTGCCAGTTCCATTGGTTACCCGAGTTTAATTTTTTTCGCAAGCGGGCCAATCGTTGGCCACAGGAGTGGGCATTCAAGCAGATGGAATTAGAAAATGCCCTCTAAAGCGCAAGAAGCCTGGGCTAGAGCATCAGCCGCACGACTGACTGATCCGGGTCGCGGGTTTTTCCGGCCGCTTTGAGTTCGGCGAGGTAATCGGTCCACAGCGCGTCCTGACGCACGGCCAGTTGGTAGAGGTAGTCCCAGGTGAACAATCCGCTGTCGTGTCCGTCGTCGAAGATCAATTTCAGTGCGTATTGACCGGCCGGTTCGATCTTGTTCAAGCGCACGTTGAGCTTGCCGAATTGCAGGATCGGTTTGCCGTGGCCCTGGACTTCGGCGGAAGGCGAATGTACCCGTAGGAATTCGGCGGGCAACTGGTAGGCCTCGTCGGGCCCGTAGGTGAGGCCGAGGGTGTTGGAGGTTTTGTGCAGGTTTACAGCAGTAGGAAATTTCGACATTGATGAGATCCTGAATAAACCGGCTTCAAAATGTGGGAGGGGGCTTGCTCCCGATGGCGGTGTGTCAGTCAGCATACATCTGTCTGACCGACCGCTATCGGGGGCAAGCCCCCTCCCACATTGAAGCAAAGCAGTGCTGTGTGAGGCTTACAGGATATAGCGAGACAGATCTTCGTTCTGCGCCAATTCGCCCAAGTGGCTGTTGACGTAGGCGGCGTCGATCTGGATCGCTTCGCCATTCTGCGCACCGGCCAGGTCGCCGGCGCTGAACGACACTTCCTCGAGCAGGCGCTCCAGCAAGGTATGCAGGCGACGGGCGCCGATGTTCTCGGTCTTCTCGTTGACCTGCCAGGCGATTTCCGCCAGGCGCTTGATGCCGTCCGGCAGGAACTCGATGGCGAGGCCTTCGGTTTTCAGCAGCTCGCGGTATTGCTCGGTGAGCGAGGCATGCGGCTCGCTGAGGATGCGTTCGAAGTCGCCCGGGGTCAGCGCCTTGAGCTCCACGCGAATCGGCAGGCGGCCTTGCAGCTCCGGCACCAGGTCGCTTGGCTTGCTCAGGTGGAACGCACCGGAGGCGATAAACAGGATGTGGTCGGTCTTGACCATGCCCAGCTTGGTGTTGACGGTGCAGCCTTCGATCAGCGGCAGCAGGTCGCGCTGTACGCCCTCGCGGGACACGTCGACGCCACCGGAGTTACCGCGCTTGGCCACCTTGTCGATCTCATCGATAAACACGATGCCATGCTGCTCGACCGCTTCCAGGGCCTTGGCCTTGAGTTCTTCCTCGTTCACCAGGCGCCCGGCTTCTTCGTCGCGCACCAGTTTCAGCGCTTCCTTGACCTTGAGCTTGCGGCTTTTCTTCTTGCCCTTGCCCATGTTGGCGAAGAGGTTCTGCAGCTGGCTGGTCATTTCTTCCATGCCGGGCGGCGCGGAGATGTCGACGCCGGACATTTCGGCGACTTCGATCTCGATTTCCTTGTCGTCCAGCTGGCCTTCACGCAGGCGTTTGCGGAACAGCTGGCGGGTGTTGGAGTCCGAGGCTGGCGCGGCTTCTTCGTTGAAACCCATGCGCGCCGGTGGCAGCAGGGCGTCGAGGATACGTTCTTCGGCGGCGTCTTCGGCGCGGTGGCTGACCTTGGTCATTTCCTGTTCGCGCAGCAGCTTCAAGGCAGCGTCGGCCAGGTCACGAATGATCGACTCGACGTCGCGGCCCACGTAGCCGACTTCGGTGAACTTGGTCGCTTCGACCTTGATGAACGGGGCATTGGCCAACTTGGCCAGGCGCCGGGCGATTTCGGTTTTACCGACGCCGGTCGGGCCGATCATCAGGATGTTCTTGGGCGTTACTTCAACGCGCAGTTCTTCCGGCAGTTGCATCCGGCGCCAGCGGTTACGCAGCGCGATGGCAACGGCGCGCTTGGCATCGTCCTGGCCGATGATATGGCGATTGAGTTCATGGACGATTTCGCGGGGAGTCATGGACATAATGTTTGGCGGTCCTCAAGCGGGAATAAGCCTACGGCTTACTCGGCGAGGTCCTGCTCCTCAATGGTGAAGTTGTGGTTGGTGAACACGCAGATATCGCCAGCGATACCCAGGGCGGTTTCGACGATTTCGCGGGCCGACAGGTCGGTTTTCTTCAACAGTGCGCTGGCTGCCGCTTGGGCATAGCCACCGCCGGAGCCCATGGCGATCAGGCCGTGTTCAGGCTCAACCACATCGCCGTTACCGGTGATGATCAGCGACGCGTCTTTGTTGGCAACGGCCAGCATGGCTTCGAGGCGGCTGAGGGAGCGGTCGGTGCGCCATTCTTTGGCGAGTTCGACGGCGGCGCGAACCAGGTGGCCCTGGTGTTTTTCCAGCTGGCCTTCGAAACGTTCGAACAGGGTGAAGGCGTCTGCGGTGGCGCCAGCAAAGCCTGCGAGCACCTGGCCGTGGTACAGGCGACGCACTTTCTTCGCGTTGCCTTTCATCACGGTATTGCCAAGGGAAACCTGGCCGTCGCCGCCCATGACGACTTTGCCGTGGCGACGTACTGAAACGATGGTGGTCAAGGGGAGAGTCTCCACGCAGCGGGGCGAAAATGCCCTGGTGGGAACTGATATGGGGGTAGCGGGGATGATTTCAACCTTGGGAGGTTGGTACGGACGAATGGTGTCTATTGGTCTGACACCCTTTCGAGAACCGCCTAAAACCAATGTGGGAGGGGGCTTGCCCCCGATAGCGATAGATCAGTCAATATTTTCGGCGACTGATACACCGCGATCGGGGGCAAGCCCCCTCCCACATTTTGATTGGTGTTGGCTGTAGGTCAGCGGCTCTGGCGCTGTTGTAACAACAGGTTGCTAAAGCCCGCGCCGGCCAATTGTTTCTGCGCCACGGTCAGTTGCTCGCGGTTGCTGAACGGGCCCACCAACACGCGATACCACGTCGCCTCCTTCACCGTGCCGGACTCCACCGTGACCGCCTGGCCCAGCAGGATGATCTGCGCACGCACGCGATCGGCGTCTGCCTGTTTCGGGAACGAGCCCGCCTGCAGGAAGAACTTGGTCACCGGCGCGGCCTTGGTGGTCGCAACCGGCGGCGGTGGCGGCGGGGTGATCCCGGCCAGCGCGGCCTGGGCCCGTGCCGTGTCGATTTTGGCCGCTTCCGCCGGAGTGACCGGTGTGGTCGGTACTTGCGGCGTCGGCAGGGTTTTCTCCGGCACGGCGTCGGGCGGCACGATCACTTCCGATTCCGGCAGCAGGGTGTAGAAGTCGTACTTGGGCTTCACCGGCGCGGTCGGGCTTGGCGCGGTCTTGTTGGCCTCGGCCATTTTCGTGGCTTTTTGCTGCTCCTGTTTGACCCGTTTGACGTCATCGCCCTGGCCGGGGTCCAGCTTCATCAGAAATACGATAAACGCGCCGACCGTGAGGCCGATGGCCATCCACAACCAGCCCGGAATGGGCTTCTTCGCCGGTGCCTGGTAGCGGCTGGCGCCGCGCTTGGGTGCAGGTTTTTTCTTGGCAGCCAACTTACATACGCTCCAGAGTTTCCAGGCCCAACAGTTCCAGGCCTTGCTTGAGGGTCCGTCCAGCCAGTGCGGCGAGGCGCAGGCGACTCTGCTTGTGGGCTTCGTCGTCGGCGGTGAGGATCGGGCAGTTCTCGTAGAAGCTGGAGAACAGCCCGGCGACTTCGTACAGGTAAGTGCAGAGGATGTGCGGCGTGCCTTTCTCGCCGACGCTGTTCAGCACTTCGCCGAATTGCGCCAGCTTGGCGCCCAGTTCCTGTTCCTGGGGCGCTTGCAATACGATCTGCCCTTGCACTTCGCTGAAGTCCTTGCCCAGCTTGCGGAACACCCCGGCCACGCGGGTGTAGGCGTACAGCAGGTACGGCGCGGTGTTGCCTTCGAAGTTGAGCATCAGCTCGAAGTTGAAGCTGTAGTCGCTGGTGCGGTGCTTGGACAGGTCGGCGTATTTCACCGCGCCAATGCCCACCACGCGGGCAATGTTGCGCAGGTCGGCGTCCGCCAGCTCTGGGTTCTTTTCCTTCACCAGGTTGTAGGCACGTTCCTGGGCTTCGTTCAGCAGGTCGATCAGTTTCACGGTGCCGCCGTCGCGGGTCTTGAACGGGCGGCCGTCGGCGCCGTTCATGGTGCCGAAGCCCATGTGTTCCATGTGCATCGGGTGCGTGACGAAACCGGCGCGGCGCGCCACTTCGAACACCTGCTGGAAGTGCAGGGCCTGGCGCTGGTCGACGAAATACAACGCGCGATCCGCCTTGAGCACGCCGCTGCGGTAGCGCACGGCGGCCAGGTCGGTGGTGGCGTAGAGGTAGCCCCCATCGGCCTTGACGATGATCACCGGCAGCGGCTCGCCCTCGGCGGTCTTGAATTCTTCGAGGAACACGCACTGCGCGCCGTTGCTTTCTACCAGCAGGCCTTTGGCCTTGAGGTCGTTGACCACGTTGATCAGGTCGTCGTTGTAGGCGCTTTCGCCCATGACGTCGGCCATGGTCAACTTGACGTTGAGCAGTTCGTAGATGTGCTGGCAGTGGGCCAGCGAGATATCGCGGAAACGCGACCACAGCTCCAGGCATTCCTTGTCGCCGGCTTGCAGCTTGACCACCAGGCCGCGGGCGCGGTCGGCGAACGCTTCGGATTCGTCGAAACGCTTCTTCGCGGCGCGGTAGAAGTTTTCCAGGTCCGACAGCTCGTTGCTGGTGATCGGGTTTTCCTGCAGGTAGGCCATCAGCATGCCGAACTGGGTGCCCCAGTCACCGACGTGGTTCTGACGGATCACGGTGTCGCCGAGAAACTCCAGCACCCGCGCCACGCCGTCGCCGATGATGGTCGAGCGCAGGTGGCCGACGTGCATCTCTTTGGCCAGGTTGGGCGCCGACAGGTCGATGGCCACGCGCTCGGCAGGGCCGGCCTTGCGCACGCCGATTTTGGCATCGGCTAGCGCCGCGTCCAGGCGCGAAGCCAGGGCCTCGGTGTTCTGGAAGACATTGATAAAGCCCGGGCCGGCGATTTCGGCCTTGCTCACCTGCGGGTCGGCCGGCAGCGCGGCGATGATTTTCTCCGCCAGGTCGCGCGGCTTCATGCCGGCCGGCTTGGCCAGCATCATCGCGATGTTGCTGGCGAAGTCACCGTGGGTCTTGTCGCGGGTGTTTTCCACCTGGATCGCCGGCGTCAGGCCTTCAGGCAACACACCTTCGTTGACGAGTTGGGTGAGGGCTTGTTGGATCAGCTGGCGAATGGTGTCTTTCATGGTGTTCTCTTTCGACCGCAAGCGGTGGCGCGCGATGCGCAGGTGGAAAAACTGGGCATTATCCGTGGCGAGGGCGGGCTTGCCAACCGTTCCAGACCTGCGGGGCTTTTTAAGGGCATCCTGCCCACTTGTAGGAGCGAGCTTGCTCGCGAAAATCGTCAACGATAACGCGGATATTCGGGTTTACGCGGCGCTCTCGGGGTTTTCGCGAGCAAGCTCGCTCTTACAGGGCTAGTACAAGTCGACCGGGTCCACATCCAACGACCATCGCACCTGGCGACCGCTGGGCATTTGCTCCAGCGCAAGTAACCAGCTACTTAACAGCCGATGCAGCGGTGCGCGGGACGTTGCCTGCAAGAGTAGCTGAGCGCGGTAGCGTCCGGCGCGGCGTTCCATGGGCGCGGGCACCGGGCCGAGCAATTCGATGCCGCTCAGGCCCAACTCGCCGAGCAGGCGCTCGGCGGCGCTGCAGGCTTCATCGAGAAAACCTTCCGCCTGCCCTGGCTTGTGCGCCTCGGCGCGCAGCAGCGCGAGGTGGGCAAAAGGCGGCAGGCCGGCGGCGCGGCGTTCGCTCAAGGCCTGCTCGGCAAACGCGAAATAACCTTGTTCGGTCAGTTGGATCAGCAGCGGATGGTCGGCCAGGTGGGTCTGGATGATCACCTTGCCCGGCTCCTCGGCGCGCCCGGCACGGCCGGCGACCTGCACGATCAACTGCGCCATGCGCTCGCTGGCGCGGAAGTCGCCGGAGAACAAGCCGCCGTCGGCATCCAGGATCGACACCAGGGTCACCCGTGGGAAGTGATGCCCCTTGGCCAGCATCTGCGTGCCTACCAGGATGCACGGCTGGCCCTTCTGGATGGTGGCGAACAGCTGGTTCATCGCGTCCTTGCGCGAGGTGCTGTCGCGATCGACCCGCAGTACCGGGTAGTCCGGGAACAGAATGCCCAGGCGTTCTTCGGCGCGTTCGGTGCCCGCGCCGACCGGTCGCAGGTCGACTTTGCCGCATTGCGGGCAATGGCGCGGTACTCGTTCCACATGGCCGCAGTGATGGCAGCGCAACTCGCCATGGCGCTGGTGTACGGTCATGCGCGCATCGCAGCGTTCGCATTCGGACATCCAGCCGCAGTCATGGCACAGCAAGGTCGGCGCGAAGCCGCGACGGTTGAGAAACACCAGGACTTGCTGGCCGGCGGCGAGAGTCTGGCCGATGGCTTGTTGCATCGGCCCGGAAATACCGCTGTCCAATGGCCGGCTTTTTACATCCAGGCGTAGGAAGCGCGGTTGCTTGGCGCCGCCTGCGCGCTCATTCAGGCGCAGCAGGCCATAGCGGCCGGTGTAGGCGTTATGCAGGCTTTCCAGGGACGGCGTGGCCGAACCCAGCACGATCGGAATGTCTTCCTGACGCGCCCGCACCAGGGCCAGGTCGCGGGCGTGGTAGCGCAGGCCTTCCTGCTGTTTGTACGAACCGTCGTGTTCTTCGTCGATGATGATCAGCCCGGGGTTTTTCATCGGGGTGAACAGCGCCGAGCGGGTGCCGATAATAATGTCGGCCTCGCCGTCCCGCGCCGCCAGCCACGACTCCAGGCGTTCTCGGTCGTTGACCGCCGAATGCACCAGGGCGATGCGTGCGTTGAAACGCTGCTCGAAACGCGCCAGGGTTTGCGGGCCGAGGTTGATCTCGGGGATCAGCACCAGCGCCTGTTTGCCCGCTTGCAGGGTTTCGCGGATCAACTGCAGATAGACTTCGGTCTTGCCGCTGCCGGTCACGCCGGCCAGCAGGAACGCGTGAAAGCAGTCAAAACCTGCGCGAATGGCTTCATAGGCCGCACGTTGCTCGGGGTTCAGCGGCAATTCCGGTTGGGCCAGCCAGTGTTCATGGCGCGGGTCCGGGGCGTGCTTGCGGATCTCGACCTGCACCAGGCCTTTGGCGAGCAGCAGGTCGAGGCTGTCTTTGCTCAGCATCAGCTTGCTCAAGAGCTGATGGGCCACGCCATGGGGATGCTGCGCCAGTGTCGCCAGGGCGTCACGCTGACGCGGGGCGCGGGCGATGCGCGGGTCGTCGAGACGCGCGCCGGGCACCGTCGACCAGAAGCGTTCCTGGCGCGCTTCGGCCAGCTCGCCCTGGCGCAGCAGCACCGGCAGCGCCCAGCTCAAGGTGTCGCCCAGGCTGTGCTGGTAATACTGGGCGGTCCACAGGCACAGCTTGAACAACGCCGGCGGCAGCGGCGGCGTGGTGTCGAGGATGGCCACGGCCGGCTTGAGCTTTTCCGCCGGCACTTCACTGTGATCGGCTACCTCCACCAGGATGCCGATCATTTCCCTGCGCCCGAACGGCACCCGCACCCGCATGCCTGGCTGCAACTGCGCCCGCAGCACGCCGGCCGGGGCCCGGTAGTCGAACAGGCGGCGCAGGGGCGAGGGCAGGGCTAGGCGCAAAATGGCGTCGGGCACGCAGGGGTTCTCTATAAAGGAGGGTGATGACGAAGGGCGGGAGCCTAGCAGACGAGGGATGCGTTGGGTATGCCGCGGTTTTCGGATGAAAGGGGCTTTGGTGTGCTGAATCGATGCAGAGCGGCGCTTGCGCGTTTAAAAAGGTCTGGTAGAATCCGCGGCCTAATTACGTGCGGTATTCGACAATGGTGTCGAGTGGCGGCACGCTAGCCTGAGGAAGTCACCATGAAAGCCGGTATCCATCCAGCGTACGAAACCATCGAAGTCACCTGCAGCTGCGGCAACAAGTTCGAAACCCGTTCGAACCTGTGCAAGCCACTGGGCACTGACGTATGCAACGAGTGCCACCCGTTCTACACCGGTAAGCAGAAAACTCTGGACACTGGCGGCCGTGTACAGCGCTTCGCAGATCGCTTTGGTGCTTTCGGCAAGAAGCCTGCTACTCCAGCAGAGTAAGGCTCAAAGGCCCTATGGGCTTTTGCCAGCTGTTGAAAAAGGCGTCCCTTGCGGGCGCCTTTTTTGTGCCCGCGATTTGGCTGGCGGGGGGCCAGGCCCGCCTCGGTCATCAGGCTTTGCTCGGCTAAGCAGGCACTCCAGCGCGATTGCGGTGGTTGAAATCGACACTCGAGGAAAAATTGTAGACATTTTTCAAGTCGATTGTGAACAGTTGAGCCCTTGTGTCCCGTGGCTCTTGGCCGAAAGTCGTAGTGTACGGCGCTTGACACCGGTGACTGCCCAGTCTTGTAGGGGCTTTACGACACGAGTATCCTCGGCGGTCCGTCGACCAACAGTAAAAGCGGAATGCCGATATGTCTGATTTGAAAACTGCCGCTCTCGAATATCATGCCCTTCCTCGTCCAGGAAAGCTGAGTGTAGAGCTCACCAAAGCCACTGCCACCGCTCGCGACCTGTCGCTGGCCTACAGCCCTGGCGTTGCCGAGCCCGTCCGTGAAATCGCCCGTGACCCTGAGTTGGCGTACAAATACACCGGCAAAGGCAACCTGGTTGCAGTGATTTCCGATGGCACCGCGATTCTTGGCCTGGGTAACCTCGGCCCATTGGCTTCCAAGCCAGTCATGGAAGGTAAAGGCGTGCTGTTCAAGCGCTTTGCCGGCATCGATGTGTTCGACATCGAAGTCGATTCCGAGAGCCCGCAGGCTTTCATCGACACCGTCAAGCGCATTTCCATCACCTTCGGTGGCATCAACCTGGAAGACATCAAGGCACCTGAGTGCTTCGAGATCGAAAAGGCTCTGATCGAGCAGTGCGACATTCCGGTATTCCACGATGACCAGCACGGCACCGCGATCGTTACCGCGGCCGGCATGATCAACGCCCTGGAAATCGCTGGCAAAACCCTGGCTGACGCCAAGATCGTCTGCCTGGGCGCTGGCGCTGCGGCCATCTCGTGCATGAAGCTGATCGTCAGCATGGGCGCCAAGCTGGAAAACATCTACATGGTCGACAGCAAGGGCGTGATCCAGTCCGAGCGTACCGACCTGAACCAGTACAAGGCGATGTTTGCGCATCCGTCCTCCAAGCGCACCCTGGCTGAGGCCCTCGACGGTGCCGACGTATTCGTCGGCCTGTCCGGTCCGAACCTGCTGAGCGCTGAAGGCCTGAAGGCCATGGCAGCCAACCCGATCGTGTTCGCCTGCTCCAACCCGGACCCAGAGATCGCGCCGGAACTGGCACACGCCACCCGCGACGACGTGATCATGGCTACCGGCCGTTCGGACTACCCGAACCAGGTCAACAACGTGCTGGGCTTCCCGTTCATCTTCCGCGGTGCCCTGGACGTTCGCGCCAAGCGCATCAACGAAGAAATGAAAGTGGCGGCCGCCAACGCCCTGCGTGAACTGGCCAAGCTGCCGGTGCCTCAGGACGTGTGCGATGCCTACGGTGGCGCCAAGCTGGAATTCGGTCGTGAGTACATCATTCCGAAACCAATGGACAAACGCCTGATCACCGTGATCTCCGACGCCGTGGCCAAAGCTGCGATCGAGACCGGTGTGGCCACCCTGCCGTATCCGAAAAACTACCCGCTGCAAAGCGTGGATGATGTGTTCAACGGCTAAGCCGTTGTAGCGCACCAACAAAAAGCCCCGGCTCTTGCGAGTCGGGGCTTTTTGCTGTCTGGCGATTGACGCAAGCCTTGTGCAGATCCACATGTGGGAGGGGGCTTGCTCCCGATGGCGGACTGTCAGTCAATGAACCTGGTGACTGACACACCGCCATCGGGAGCAAGCTCCCTCCCACAGGGTTGACCGCATGGGCTTAGAACAGATCGATCGGTGCCGCCTCATCCGCCGGCAGCGGGCTGCCCGGCGCCACGCCATTGCCCAGCTCGTTGATCGACGGCGGCGTGTCCTCGCTCTTGAACAACTCGAAGTACGCATTCGGCGTGCTCGGTGATGCTGCGCGGCCGCTGATCGGGTCGATCCGCAGGCTGAGGATGCCTTCCGGTTCCGGCTGGGTATGCAGCGGCTTGTCCTTCAAGGCGGCGCCCATGTAGCTCATCCAGATCGGCAGCGCGACGGTACCGCCGAACTCGTGGCGGCCGAGGCTTTCCGGCTGGTCGTAGCCGGTCCATACGGTGGTCACGTAGTCGGCGTTGTAGCCGGAGAACCAGGCGTCCTTGGATTCGTTGGTGGTACCGGTCTTGCCCGCGATGTCCGCGCGGCCCAGGGCCAGTGCTCGGCGGCCGGTGCCTTTCTTGATCACGTCTTCCAGGATGCTGTTGAGGATGTAGGTGGTGCGGCCATCCACCACGCGTTCGGCCACTGCCGGCGCTTGCGGTTCAGGCGCGGCGCCCGGGTTCGCCGCCGGCGTGACGCCTGGGGTCGGCTCGATGGTGATACCGCCGTTGCTCGGTGCGGCCAGCCCATCGCTGGCGGCCACGCCGTTGACCACATCACCCGGCACCCGTGGCGGGTTGGCGGTGAACAGGGTGTCGCCATTGCGGCTTTCGATCTTGTCGATCAGGTACGGCGTGATCTTGTAGCCGCCGTTGGCAAACGTGCTCCAGCCGGTGGCGATTTCCATCGGCGTGAGAGTCGCCGTCCCCAGGGCCAGGGACAGGTTCGGCGGCAGGTCCGCCTTGTTGAAGCCAAAGCGGGTGATGTAGTCGATGGTCTTGCCCACGCCCATCGCCTGCAGCAAGCGGATCGACACCAGGTTGCGCGACTTGTACAGCGCCTCGCGGATGCGGATCGGGCCGAGGAAGGTGTTGGTGTCGTTCTTCGGACGCCAGACCTTGTCCAGGTACTCGTCGACAAACACGATCGGTGCATCGTTGACCAGGCTGGCGGCGGTGTAGCCGTTGTCCAGGGCGGCACTGTAGACGAACGGCTTGAAGCTCGAACCCGGCTGGCGCTTGGCCTGGGTGGCACGGTTGTAGTTGCTCTGCTCGAACGCGAAGCCGCCGACCAGGGCACGGATCGCGCCGTTCTGCGGGTCGAGGGAGACCAGGGCGCCTTGGGCGACCGGCACCTGGCTGAATTTCAGGCTGTCGTCCTTCTGGCGTTGCACGCGGATCAAATCACCCACCTGCGCCACGTCCGATGGCTGCTTGGGCATCGGCCCCATGCTGTTGGTGTTCAGGAATGGGCGCGCCCATTTCATGCTGTCCCACGCCACATGCGCTTCGCCGGTGCGGGTCAGTACCTGCACGCCGTCCTTCTTCACCTGGGTGACGATGGCCGGTTCCAGGCCGCTGATCGTGCGCTGTTTGCCGAGTTCGGTGGTCCAGGCGCTCAGGGTCTTGCCCGGCAGGCGCGATTCGGGGCCGCGGTAGCCATGGCGCTGGTCGTAGGTGATCAGGCCTTCATGCACCGCGTTGTTGGCGATTTCCTGCAAGTCGCTCGGAACGGTCGTGGTCACACGGAAGCCTTCGGTGTAGGCCTCGCTGCCATAACGGCCGACCATCTCGGCCCGTGCCATTTCCGCGATATAAGGGGCGTTCACTTCCGGGGTCGGTACGTGGTAACTGGCGTTCAGCGGCTCGGCCACTGCGCTTTCATAGGCGCTCTGGCTGATTTTGCCCAGCTTGTACATGCGCCCCAGAATCCAGTCGCGCCGCTCTTTGCTGCGTGCCGGGTTGGCCAGCGGGTTGAAGCGCGAGGGCGCCTTGGGCAGGCCGGCAATCATGGCCATCTGCGCCAGGCTGGCGTCGCGAATCGACTTGCCGTAGTAGACCTGGGACGCGGCTTCGATGCCGTAGGCGCGGTTGCCCAGGTAGATTTTATTGACGTACAGCTCAAGGATCTCGTCCTTGGTCAACTGTCGCTCGATCTGCAGTGCCAGCAGGATCTCGGTGGCTTTGCGTGAAAAGCTGCGTTCGCTGGTGAGGAAGAAGTTCTTCGCCACCTGCATGGTGATCGTGCTGCCGCCGGATTGAATGTGTCCGCTTTTTACCAATTGCGTGGCGGCCCGCACCAGGCTGCTGGGGTCGACGCCGTAGTGGTTGGCGAAATTATCGTCCTCGGCCGACAGCAGGGCGTTGATGAAGTTGGGTGGAATATCCGCGAAACGAATCGGGGTACGGCGCATTTCGCCGAACTCCGCGATCAGTTTTTCATCGCTGCTGTAGACCCGCAAAGGAATCTGCAACTGGATGCTTCTCAGGGCCTCTACGGAGGGCAATCCCGGACTAAGGTAGAGGTAGGCGCCGCTGAGGACGAGCAGCAGCCCGCAAACGATGGCGACAATGGAGTACCCGAAAAACTTCAGCAGACGAATCAAGGCTTTTGGATTTCCAGAGAAAAGAATGGGTTAGGCGCCGGGGCATGCATGGCAAACGATGAATCGACCCTGGCTGCAGATAAAAAGCGGGAAAAAACGCTGGGCATTAAAGCATTTTCGGCTTGGGGCGTCATTCGCGCCTCGCAAACAAGGCGACCGAATGCACGCTGCCACGCGCCAATCAGGCGGTATGACAGGGAAAGTTTTAGGGAGTTTTATGGAAAAGGGATTTTTCAGGCGAAAAGTCGATACCGTCCTGGGTGTCGACATCCAGGACACCGGCATCCGGTTGATCGAACTCGGCCACTCGCCCGCCGGTTACAGCGTGCAAAGCTACGCCACACAGGCGCTACCGCCCCAGGCGGTGGTCGACAGCAGCGTGCTCGACCTCGACGGCGTGGGGCAGACGTTGTCCCAGGCATTGGCCCGCTCGCGCACCTCGGCCCGCCAAGCGGCCGTGGCCGTGGCGGGAGCTTCGGTGATTACCCGGGTGATCGAGTTGGAGGCGGGGCTCAGTGAGGAAGAAATGACCTGGATGATCCAGATGGAGGCCGACCAGTACATCCCTTATCCGCTGGATGAGATGGCCCTGGATTTCCAGGTTCGCGGGCCGTCGGCCCAGAACCTGGCACGGGTTGATGTATTGCTCGCGGCGTGCCATAAGGCCCAGGTAGAGGCTCGGGTCGCGGTTTTGACCCTGGCTGGGCTGGTGCCGAAGGTGGTGGATGTGGAAGCATTTGCATTCGCACGCGCTTGCAGTCAGGATTTCGCCAGCTTCACGCCGGGCCATCGAGTCGATGGCGCACAATGGGCCGCGGATGCCCGCGGGATGGGAATTGCTTGCGGGTTGGCCCTGAGGAGTTTCGCTTGAAGACACTAATCAACCTTTTGCCCTGGCGCCAGGCGCTGGCGGAACGGCGGCGCAAATTCTTTCTGGGGCTGCTGCTGGCGTTTGTCTGCGTGGCGTTCGCAACCGTGTGGTTGGCCGATCAGGTGATCGACCGGGCGATCGATCGACAAGTGACGCGCAATAGCCACCTGGACAAGGACGCTGCCGTCCTCGACTCGCGCATCAAGACCATCGATGACCTGCAGGAACAAAGCCAGCAATTGGCGGAGCGCATGAAGGTCGTGCAGGACTTGAACGAAGCCCGCTCGGCCGGTGCCCAGCTCTTGGATCAGTTGGCCCGCGCGATGCCAGACGGCGTGCATTTGCACGAGGTCGTGGCGAAGGGCGATACGGTCAGCATCCGTGGCAGCGCCGATTCCAGCCAGGACATCGCCCAACTGATGCGCCGCCTGCAAGCCTCCGAAGGCGCCCATGCCACTCGGCTGCAACATGTGCGGATGGAAGATGGCCAGGGCGGCAACGAATTTCAATTGATGGTGCGCCAGGGAGAGTCCGTCGAGGCCCAACCGTGAGCCTGCCCAGGCTCGACTTTTCCGCTCTCACCCACAACGCTGCGAAATGGCCCTTGCCCGCCAAGGTCGTGCTCGGCTGCGCGCTCGCTGGCCTGGTGCTGTGGGTGGGCGATGGGACGTACCTGAGCCCCTCGCGGCAACGGTTGCAGGCGGTCGAGGCGCAGGGCGTCGTCTTGCAGCGACAGGTGGCCCAGAAGGCTGGCCTTGCCGCCAGCCTGGAGGCGCGCAGCCAGCGGTTTCAGGCGATGCAGGCGCGTTTTGCCGGGCTGATGCAGCAGTTGCCCAGTGCATCCGAGGTGCCCGCATTGCTCGAAGATATCGCTCGCCTGGGGGCGGCCAATGGGGTGCTCGTCGACGCTATCGTGGTGTTGGATGAACAGCCCCGGCCGCTCTATATCGAGCAGCCGTTACGCCTGGGCGTCACCGGGGCTTATCACGACCTGGCGATGTTTGTGAGCGCTTTGGGCGGCTTACCGCGCATCGTCACGGTGCATGATGTCGCGCTTCGGGCTGATGCGGCCGGGTTGCGCCTGGAGTTGGTGGCCAAGACCTATCGCAATCCGTCGTCGGGCGGTCAGTCGACCCCGGCCGTCGAGCCGGGGCCGCGCTTTGTCTATGACGCGCTGGCCTTGCGTGATCCGTTCCAGCCGCGTGCCTTGCAGGTCGGTCACGTACCTGGCCGGCCCGCGCTCGCACCGGACCTCGGGCGTGCCCGTGGCGCCCTGGAAGGTATCGCCGTCGACCAGTTCGAAATGGTCGGCACGCTGTCCCGAGGCGCGCAGACCTTCGCCCTGCTGCGTGCCGCCGCCAGCGTCCACAGGCTGGCGGTCGGCGATTACTTGGGGCCGGACCACGGTCGGGTCACGGCTATTGATGAGGGCCATGTGGAATTGCTCGAATTGTTTCCCGATGAACAGGGCGCGTGGCTGGAACGCCCGCGGACCCTCGTGCTGAACGTCAACTCATAACGGAATCAAACAATGAAAAGGACTTTCTCGTCCTTCGGTGTGGCGCTATGGATAGCGTTCACGGCACCGATGGCTGCTGCTGTGCCCAATCGTGTGGATCTGATCCAGCTGCCGCCTCCCGGCGGTGCGGCATCAGGTACCTATACTGGCGACAAGCTGAACCTCAACTTCCAGAACATCGAGCTGCGCGCCGTGTTGCAGCAGATTGCCGATGTGGCGGGCCTGAATCTGGTCGCCAGTGACGATGTGCAAGGTTCGATCACCCTGCGGCTCAAGGACGTGCCTTGGGATCAGGCGCTGGACCTGGTGTTGCAAAGCAAGGGGCTGGACCAGCGGGTAAAGGCCGGGGTGCTGTTGGTGGCGCCCGCCGACGAGTTGGCCGCGCGCGAGCTGCTGACGCTGGAGTCGCGCAAGCAGATGGCTGAACTGGCGCCATTGCGGCGCGAACTGTTGCAGGTCAATTACGCCAAGGCTGCGGACCTGGCCAAGTTGTTCCAATCGGTGACCGGCCTGGAAGGCGCCACCGACGAACGCGGCTCGGTGGCGGTGGATGACCGCACCAACAACATCATTGCCTACCAGACCGGCGAACGCCTGGAAGAGCTGCGACGCATTGTGGCGCAGCTGGATATTCCGGTGCGCCAGGTGATGATCGAGGCGCGGATTGTCGAGGCCAATGTCGACTACGACAAAAGCCTGGGCGTGCGCTGGGGAGGGCGGATCAATCGCGGCAACTGGGGCGCCGGCGGTGTCGAGAAACCTCCGGAGCCAGGCACCGAGCCTGTGGAAAACCCGTCCGGCTCGCCCTTTGTCGACTTGGGGGCGCTCACCAACACTTCTGGCCTGGGTGTCGCGTTTATCACCGACAACCTGCTGCTGGACTTGGAACTGACCGCGATGGAAAAAACCGGCAACGGCGAGATTGTCTCGCAGCCCAAGGTGGTCACGTCCGACAAGGAGACCGCGCGCATCCTCAAGGGCACCGAGATTCCCTATCAGGAATCCAGCTCCAGCGGCGCCACCTCGGTGTCGTTCAAGGAGGCTTCGCTGTCCCTGGAAGTCACCCCGCAAATCACCCCCGACGACCGCGTGATCATGGAGGTCAAAGTCACCAAGGATGAGCCGGATTACCTGAACAAGCTCAACGACGTACCGCCGATCAAGAAAAACGAGGTCAACGCCAAGGTGCTGGTCAGGGACGGCGAGACCATCGTCATCGGCGGAGTTTTCTCCAATACCCAAAGCAAAGTGCTAGATAAAGTGCCATTTTTGGGCGATGTGCCGTATCTTGGCCGCCTTTTCCGGCGCGATGTGCTGGCAGAAAAAAAATCCGAGCTGCTGGTATTCCTGACTCCGCGTATTATGAATAACCAGGCGATTGCTGTGAGTCGTTGATTCTGTGCGAAATTTGATTCTTGTAGGACCGATGGGTGCTGGAAAAAGCACCATCGGCCGTTTGCTGGCCAAAGAGCTGCGCCTGCCATTCAAAGACTCCGATAAGGAAATTGAAGTGCGCTCGGGTGCCAATATCCCGTGGATCTTCGATAAGGAAGGCGAACTGGGCTTTCGTGACCGTGAGCAGGCGATGATTGCCGAGCTGTGCGCTTGCGATGGCGTGGTCCTGGCGACCGGCGGCGGTGCCGTGATGCGCGAGGAGAACCGCCGGGCATTGCATGCCGGTGGTCGGGTGGTCTATCTGCATGCGTCGGTCGAGCAGCAGGTGGGGCGCACCGCGCGTGATCGCAATCGCCCACTGCTGCGCACCGCCGACCCGGCGAAGACCCTGCGGGATCTGCTGGCGCTGCGCGATCCGCTGTATCGGGAAATCGCCGATCTGGTGGTGGAAACCGATGAGCGGCCACCTCGGATGGTGGTGCTCGACATTCTCGAGCGCCTGCAACGGCTGCCACCCCGTTAAAGCCAGGCCCGAAATGCGCTATTCTCGGCGGCGCGTCATCACCCTGCGGGGTGTGGCGTAGAGCCATCAGGCGACGTCGGATCACGACGTTGCCGGTCGTCAATACATCTTCAACGCGGGGACACATGCAGACACTTAAGGTCGATCTAGGCGAGCGCAGCTACCCGATCCATATTGGCGAAGGTCTGCTCGACCAGCCCGAGTTGCTCGCACCGCATATTGCCGGGCGGCAAGTGGCGATCATCTCCAACGAAACGGTCGCGCCGCTGTATCTTGAGCGTCTGAGCCGCAGCCTGGCGGCGTACTCGGTGATCTCCGTGGTGCTGCCCGACGGCGAAGCCCACAAGAACTGGGAAACCCTGCAACTGATCTTCGATGGCCTGCTGACCGCACGCCATGACCGGCGCACCACCGTGGTCGCCCTCGGTGGCGGCGTGATTGGTGACATGGCCGGTTTTGCGGCCGCCTGTTACCAGCGCGGCGTGGATTTCATCCAGGTGCCGACTACCTTGCTGTCCCAGGTCGATTCGTCGGTGGGCGGCAAGACCGGCATCAACCATCCGCTGGGCAAAAACATGGTGGGCGCGTTCTACCAGCCCCAGGCTGTGCTGATCGACACCGCGACCCTCAACACCTTGCCCCCGCGCGAGCTGTCGGCGGGCCTGGCGGAAGTCATCAAGTACGGGCTGATCTGCGACGAGCCGTTCCTGACCTGGCTGGAAGAACATGTCGACGCCCTGCGCGCGCTGGACCAGGTGGCGCTGACCGAAGCGATCTCCCGTTCCTGTGCGGCCAAGGCGCTGGTGGTGAATGCCGACGAACGGGAGTCCGGTGTACGGGCCACCTTGAACCTGGGCCACACCTTCGGCCATGCGATCGAAACGCACATGGGCTATGGTGTGTGGTTGCATGGGGAAGCCGTAGCGGCTGGCACAGTGATGGCATTGGAGATGTCGCAACGCCTGGGCTGGATCAGCGCCCAGGACCGGGATCGGGGCATCCGCCTGTTCCAGCGCGCCGGGTTGCCGGTGATCCCGCCCGAGGAAATGAGCGAGGCGGATTTCCTCGAACATATGGCGATAGACAAGAAAGTGATCGACGGTCGACTGCGACTGGTGCTGCTGCGCCGCATGGGCGAAGCGGTGGTGACCGACGATTATCCGAAAGAGATTCTACAGGCCACGCTGGGAGCGGATTACCGCGCCCTGGCCCAGCTTAAAGGTTAATAAGAGCCCGATGACTAGTTTGCATGCCGACGAGGCGTTCCTCGGCCATTACCAGTTAAGCCACGACCCCTTCGCTCCACGGGTGCCTGGTTTCAAATTCTTCCCTGCGCAGCGCAAGTCGGTGCTCGGGCAGTTGCATCACCTCGCGCGCTACAGCCAGCTGTTGCTGGTCGTCACCGGCCCGCTGGGCAGCGGCAAGACCCTGCTGCGCCAGGCGCTGGTCGCCAGCACTAACAAGCAATCGGTGCAAAGCGTAGTGGTGTCGGCGCGTGGCGCCGGCGATGCGGCGGGCGTGCTGCGTCAGGTGGCCCAGGCCCTGGACGTTGCCAGCGCCGAGCCGAATGCGATTCTCAAGCAAGTGGTGCAACTGGGCCTGACCGGCCAGGAAGTCTACCTGCTGGTGGACGACGCCGAGCAGCTTGACGAGTCGGCCCTCGAAGCGCTGCTGGCGCTGGCAGCGGGTACGCCGGAAGGTCGTCCGCATGTGTTCCTGTTCGGTGAATCGTCCCTGATCGCCGCTCTGGAGCAGATCAGCGGCGAGCAGGAGCTGTTCCACGTCATCGAATTGCAGCCGTATGAAGAGGAAGAAACCCGTGAATACCTGGCACAACGCCTCGAAGGCGCCGGGCAGGGCATCGAACTTTTCTCCGCTCAGCAGATCTCTGATATTCACGAAAGCTCCGACGGCTGGCCTGGCACCATCAACCAGGTTGCCCGCGATGCGATGATTGAAGCCATGATTGCCAGCCGCTCTGCGGTCAAGCGTCCAAAGATGGGGTTCACTATGCCTAAAAAGCACGTATTGGCTATTTCCGCCGTTGTCGTGGTCGCTGTCGCCGCCGCCTGGTTGATCCCGGGTCGCAGCAAGGCACCGACGCCTGCCGGCGCGCCAACCGAACAGGCGCAGTTACCACTGGGTAAACCCACGCCGAATGTCGAGTTCGCCAACTCCGGCCAACCGACCAACCTGCCGATGGTCGGTCAGCCTGTCATGCGCGGCCCGCTCGCCGAAGCGGCCGGCGGTATCTCCGAAGGCGACGACGGCGTGCCAGTGGAAGGCTCCAGCAGCACACCGCCGACCGTGACCACCACCGCGCCGCCAGTGGGCGTGCCTGCCGGTCAACCGGCGGCAAAACCAACGCCTGTGCCTGTACCTTCGCCTACGGTCGCGACCGCCAAACCGGCGCCCGTCGCCAAGCCGGTCGCGCCAGCGCCTGTCGCCAAGCCAGCTCCGGCCGCCAAACCGGCGGAAAAACCGGTGACTGTCGCCAAGGCCGGCGCCACCGGCAGCAGCTGGTACACCAGCCAGCCCAGCGGTAACTTCGTGGTGCAGATCCTCGGCACCAGCTCCGAAGTCAATGCTCAAGCCTTCGTCAAAGAGCAGGGCGGCGAGTACCGTTATTTCAAGAAGGTGCTCAACGGCAAGCCGCTTTACGTGATCACTTACGGCAGCTTCTCCAGCCGTGCCGCCGCCGATACCGCTATCAAAGCCTTGCCAGCGAAGGTTCAGGCTGGTAAACCTTGGCCTCGCACTGTTGCCAGCGTTCAACAAGAACTGGCAGCAACTCGCTGAAGATTCGGCGGCCTTACCCAGGCCGCCCTCCCGGCACCTCAAAAAAAACCGCAAGTGCGTGCAGCCCTCAAGGCCGCGCGCATTGTGGTGTCTGCGTCACAGTGGCTTTTGAGTCGTAGCGGTCAAAATTAAAAAAGTTTTGACTAGCACAGCATATCGCTTTAAACCTTTCATAAATGCGACATAGATTTGCGACATCTCGTCGCTAAATTTGTGAGCGTCTGTGTCGGTGTGTACAATGACCTCCCTTTTGCCCCTGCAAAGCCGGCGAACGTTCGGCGTGGAAGGTAACTGGTTGAATTGAAAAGAAATTTGCCTCGATATAAGAGGCAGCCTGGTGAGAAAGTGTCTATGAAAGCAGGTCTGTACCAACCCGATGAATTCAAGGATAACTGCGGTTTCGGCCTGATTGCCCATATGCAGGGCGAACCCAGTCATACCCTTTTGCAAACGGCCATCGAGGCCCTGACCTGCATGACCCACCGCGGTGGGATCAACGCCGACGGCAAGACCGGTGACGGTTGTGGCTTGCTCATTCAAAAGCCCGACCTGTTCCTGCGCGCCATCGCCAAACAGCATTTCGCGGTCGAGCTGCCCAAGCAGTACGCCGTGGGCATGGTGTTTTTCAACCAGGACCCGGTCAAAGCCGAAGCCGCTCGCGAGAACATGAACCGCGAAATCCTCGCGGCCGGCCTGCAACTCGTCGGCTGGCGCAAAGTGCCGATCGACACCAGCGTGCTCGGCCGCCTGGCCCTGGAGCGCCTGCCGCAGATCGAACAAGTGTTCATCGCGGGCGACGGCCTGAGCGACCAGGACATGGCGATCAAGCTGTTCACCTCGCGTCGTCGCTCGTCCGTGTCGAATGCCGCCGACACCGACCACTACATCTGCAGCTTTTCGCACAAGACCATCATTTATAAAGGCCTGATGATGCCGGCGGACTTGACCGCCTTCTATCCGGACCTGAGCGATGAGCGCCTGCAAACCGCGATCTGCGTGTTCCACCAGCGCTTCTCCACCAACACCCTGCCGAAATGGCCGCTGGCCCAGCCATTCCGCTTCCTCGCCCACAACGGCGAGATCAACACCATCACTGGCAACCGCAACTGGGCCGTGGCCCGTCGCACCAAGTTCGCCAACGATTTGATGGACCTGGAAGAGCTCGGCCCGCTGGTCAACCGCGTCGGCTCCGACTCCTCCAGCATGGACAACATGCTCGAACTGATGGTCACCGGCGGCATCGACCTGTTCCGTGGCGTGCGGATGATCATTCCGCCTGCGTGGCAGAACGTCGAGACCATGGACCCCGATCTGCGGGCGTTCTATGAGTACAACTCGATGCACATGGAACCGTGGGACGGCCCGGCCGGCGTGGTCATGACCGACGGCCGCTACGCGGTGTGCCTGCTCGACCGTAACGGTCTGCGCCCGGCGCGTTGGGTCACCACCACCAACGGTTTCATCACCCTCGCGTCGGAAATCGGCGTGTGGAACTACCAGCCGGAAGATGTGATCGCCAAAGGCCGCGTCGGTCCTGGCCAGATCCTCGCCGTGGACACCGAAACCGGGCAGATCCTCGACACCGATGCGATCGACAACCGCTTGAAGTCCCGTCACCCGTACAAGCAATGGCTGCGCAAGAATGCCCTGCGCATCCAGGCGACCATGGAAGACAACGACCACGGTTCGGCGTTCTACGACATCGACCAGCTCAAGCAGTACATGAAGATGTACCAGGTCACGTTCGAAGAGCGCGACCAGGTGCTGCGTCCGCTCGGCGAGCAAGGCTACGAGGCGGTCGGCTCGATGGGCGACGACACGCCGATGGCCGTGCTGTCCCAGCGCGTTCGCACGCCATACGACTATTTCCGCCAGCAGTTCGCCCAGGTGACCAACCCACCGATCGACCCGCTGCGTGAAGCCATCGTGATGTCCCTGGAAGTGTGTCTCGGCGCCGAGCGCAACATCTTCCAGGAATCGCCTGAGCACGCCTCCCGTGTGATCCTCAGCTCGCCGGTCATTTCCCCGGCCAAGTGGCGTTCGCTGATGACCCTGGAGCGTCCGGGCTTCGACCGCCAGATCATCGACCTGAACTACGACGAGAGCCTCGGCCTTGAAGCCGCGGTGCGCAATGTCGCGGACCAGGCCGAAGAAGCCGTGCGCGCCGGGCGTACCCAGATCGTGCTGACCGACCGTCACATCGCACCGGGCAAGCTGCCGATCCACGCCTCCCTGGCCACCGGCGCGGTCCATCACCGCCTGACCGAAAAAGGCCTGCGCTGCGACTCCAACATCCTCGTGGAAACCGCCACCGCCCGCGACCCGCATCACTTCGCGGTGCTGATCGGTTTCGGCGCCTCGGCGGTGTACCCGTTCCTCGCCTACGAAGTGCTCGGTGACCTGATCCGTACCGGTGAAGTGCTGGGCGACCTCTACGAGGTGTTCAAGAACTACCGTAAAGGCATCACCAAGGGCCTGCTGAAGATCCTGTCGAAGATGGGCATCTCCACCGTCACTTCCTACCGTGGCGCGCAGTTGTTCGAGGCCATTGGCCTGTCGGAAGAAGTCTGCGAGCTGAGCTTCCGTGGTGTGCCGAGCCGCATCAAGGGTGCGCGTTTCGTCGACATCGAAGCCGAGCAGAAAGCCCTGGCGGCCGAAGCCTGGAGTGCGCGCAAGCCGATCCAGCAAGGCGGCCTGCTCAAGTTCGTACACGGTGGCGAGTATCACGCCTACAACCCGGACGTGGTCAGCACCCTGCAAGCCGCTGTGCAGCAGGGCGACTACGCCAAGTTCAAGGAATACACCGCGCTGGTGGATAACCGCCCGGTGTCGATGATCCGCGACCTGTTCAAGGTGAAAACCCTGGATACGCCGCTGGCCCTCAGCGAAATCGAACCGCTCGAATCGGTCCTCAAGCGCTTCGACTCCGCCGGTATTTCCCTGGGTGCCTTGTCGCCTGAGGCGCACGAAGCCCTGGCCGAAGCCATGAACCGCCTGGGTGCGCGTTCCAACTCCGGCGAAGGCGGCGAAGACCCGGCGCGCTATGGCACCATCAAGAGCTCGAAAATCAAGCAAGTGGCGACTGGCCGTTTCGGTGTAACCCCGGAATACCTGGTCAACGCCGAAGTGCTGCAGATCAAAGTCGCCCAGGGCGCCAAGCCCGGTGAAGGCGGCCAGCTGCCAGGCGGCAAGGTCAATGGTCTGATCGCCAAGCTGCGTTATGCGGTGCCGGGCGTGACCCTGATTTCGCCGCCGCCGCACCACGACATCTACTCGATCGAAGACTTGTCGCAGCTGATTTTCGACCTCAAACAAGTCAACCCGCAGGCCCTGGTCTCGGTGAAACTGGTCGCCGAAGCCGGCGTGGGCACCATCGCCGCCGGTGTGGCCAAGGCCTATGCCGACCTGATCACCATCTCCGGCTACGACGGCGGCACCGGCGCTTCGCCGCTGACCTCGATCAAGTACGCTGGCGCACCGTGGGAGCTGGGCCTGGCCGAGACGCATCAGACCTTGCGCGGCAACGACCTGCGCGGCAAGGTCCGGGTGCAAACCGACGGCGGCCTGAAAACCGGCCTCGACGTGATCAAGGCCGCGATCCTCGGCGCCGAAAGCTTCGGCTTCGGCACCGCGCCGATGATCGCCCTGGGCTGCAAATACCTGCGCATCTGCCACCTGAACAACTGCGCCACCGGCGTCGCCACTCAGAACGAGAAGCTGCGCAAGGATCACTACATCGGCACCGTCGACATGGTGGTGAATTTCTTCACCTACGTCGCCGAAGAAACCCGTGAGTGGCTGGCCAAGCTGGGCGTGCGCTCCCTCGAAGAGCTGATCGGCCGCACCGATCTGCTGGACATCCTCGAAGGCCAGACCGCCAAGCAACAACACCTGGACCTGACGCCGCTGTTGGGCAGCGATCATATCCCGGCAGACAAGCCACAATTCTGCCAGGTGGACCGCAACCCACCGTTCGACAAAGGCCTGCTGGCCGAGAAGATGGTCGAGATGGCCGCTTCGTCGATCAACGACGCCAGCGGCGGCGAATTCAGCCTGGACATTTGCAACTGCGACCGTTCCATCGGCGCACGCATCTCCGGCGAAATCGCGCGCAAGCACGGCAACCAGGGCATGGCCAGGGCGCCGATCACCTTCCGCTTCACGGGCACCGCGGGCCAGAGCTTCGGCGTGTGGAACGCTGGCGGCCTGCACATGTACCTGGAAGGTGACGCCAACGACTACGTGGGCAAGGGCATGACCGGCGGCAAGCTGGTGATCGTTCCGCCTAAAGGCAGCGTCTACAAGACCCAGGACAGTGCCATCATCGGCAACACCTGCTTGTACGGCGCCACCGGCGGCAAGCTGTTCGCCGCGGGTACCGCCGGTGAGCGTTTCGCCGTGCGTAACTCCGGTGCCCACACCGTGGTGGAAGGCACTGGCGATCACTGCTGCGAGTACATGACCGGGGGCTTTGTCGCGGTACTGGGCAAGACCGGTTACAACTTCGGTTCGGGCATGACCGGCGGTTTCGCCTACGTGCTCGACCAGGACAACACCTTCGTCGACCGGGTCAACCACGAGTTGGTCGAGATCCAGCGGATCAGCGGCGAAGCGATGGAATCCCACCGTAACCACTTGCAGCACGTGCTGGACGAGTACGTCGAGGAAACCGGCAGCGAATGGGGTCGTAACCTCGCCGAGAACCTTGATGATTTCCTGCGTCGTTTCTGGCTGGTCAAGCCCAAGGCTGCCAACCTGAAATCGTTGCTTTCCAGCATCCGTGCCAACCCGCAGTGATATGCGCCTGAAGAGTTTGATGAGGTTTTAACATGGCTGAACGTCTGAATAACGACTTCCAGTTCATCGATGTCGGGCGCAAAGATCCGAAGAAGAAACTGTTGCGTCAACGCAAGAAAGAGTTCGTGGAAATCTACGAACCCTTCAAACCCCAGCAGTCGGCCGACCAGGCCCACCGCTGCCTGGGGTGCGGTAACCCGTATTGCGAATGGAAGTGTCCGGTACACAACTTCATTCCCAACTGGCTGAAACTGGTGGCCGAGGGCAACATCCTCGCCGCCGCCGAGCTGTCGCACCAGACCAACACCCTGCCGGAAGTCTGCGGCCGGGTGTGCCCGCAGGACCGTCTGTGCGAGGGTGCCTGCACCCTCAACGACGGTTTTGGCGCGGTGACCATCGGTTCGGTGGAGAAGTACATCACCGACACCGCCTTCGCCATGGGCTGGCGCCCGGACATGTCCAAGGTCAAGCCGAACGGCAAGCGCGTCGCGATCATCGGCGCGGGCCCGGCGGGCCTGGGCTGTGCCGACGTGCTGGTGCGTGGCGGCGTGACCCCGGTGGTGTTCGACAAGAACCCGGAAATCGGCGGCCTGCTGACCTTCGGCATCCCCGAGTTCAAGCTGGAAAAAACCGTGCTGAGCAATCGTCGTGAAGTGTTCACTGGCATGGGCATCGAGTTCCGCCTGAACACCGAAGTCGGCAAAGACGTGACCATGGAACAACTGCTCGCCGAATACGATGCGGTGTTCATGGGCATGGGCACCTACACCTACATGAAGGGCGGCTTTGCCGGCGAGGACCTGCCGGGCGTGTACGACGCGCTCGACTTCCTGATCGCCAACGTCAACCGCAACCTGGGCTTTGAAAAGTCGCCGGAAGACTTCATCGACATGAAAGGCAAGAAGGTCGTGGTGCTGGGCGGTGGCGACACCGCGATGGACTGCAACCGTACCTCGATCCGCCAGGGAGCCAAGTCGGTGACCTGTGCCTATCGTCGTGACGAAGCGAACATGCCGGGCTCGCGCAAAGAGGTGAAGAACGCCAAGGAAGAAGGCGTGAAATTCCTCTATAACCGCCAGCCGATCGCGATTGTCGGTGAAGACCGCGTCGAAGGCGTGAAGGTGGTCGAGACCCGCCTCGGCGAACCGGACGCCCGTGGCCGTCGCAGCCCCGAGCCGATCCCGGGTTCCGAAGAGATCATCCCGGCCGACGCCGTGGTCATCGCCTTCGGCTTCCGCCCAAGCCCGGCGCCGTGGTTCGAGCAGTTCCAGATCCAGACCGACAGCCAGGGCCGCGTCGTCGCCCCGGAACAAGGCCAGTACAAGCACCAGACCAGCAACCCGAAGATCTTCGCCGGTGGCGACATGGTGCGCGGCTCTGACCTGGTAGTGACGGCGATCTTCGAAGGCCGCAACGCCGCCGAAGGTATCCTGGACTACCTGCAGGTCTGACCCCGATCCCGGGTTGAAATGGGATCAAAATGTGGGAGGGGGCTTACCCCCGATAGCGGTAGTCCAGTTAAAGATACTGAGACTGACACACTGCAATCGGGGGCAAGCCCCCTCCCACATTTGGTTTTGATATGCCCAAGAGATTGTCGTAAATCAACCCGATAGATAAAAGGCACGGCTCATCCCGTGCCTTTTGCGTCGCGCTCTGAGAAAATGCCCGTACTTTTTTTGCGGATGCCGACATGACTGCCCTCAAGAACGACCGTTTCCTTCGTGCCCTGCTCAAGCAGCCCGTAGACGTCACCCCTGTGTGGATGATGCGTCAAGCCGGTCGCTACCTGCCGGAATACCGAGCCAGCCGCGCCCAGGCCGGCGACTTCATGAGCCTGTGCATGAACCCGGAGTTCGCCTGCGAAGTCACCCTGCAGCCGTTGGACCGCTACCCGGAGCTGGATGCGGCCATCCTCTTCTCCGATATCCTCACCATTCCTGACGCCATGGGCCAAGGCCTGTACTTCGAGACCGGCGAAGGCCCGCGTTTCAAGAAAGTCATCAGCACCCTGGCCGACATCGAAGCGCTGCCGATCCCGGACCCGCACAAAGACCTCGGTTACGTGATGGACGCCGTCAGCACCATCCGCCGCGAGCTCAATGGCCGCGTGCCGCTGATCGGCTTCTCCGGCAGCCCCTGGACCCTGGCCACCTACATGGTCGAAGGCGGCTCGTCGAAAGACTTCCGCAAGACCAAGGCCATGCTCTACGACAACCCGCAGGCCATGCACCTGCTGCTGGACAAGCTGGCGCAGTCGGTCACCTCGTACCTCAACGGCCAGATCATGGCCGGCGCGCAAGCGGTGCAGATCTTCGACACCTGGGGCGGCAACCTGTCGGCGGCGGCGTACCAGGAGTTCTCCCTGGCCTACATGCGCAAGATCGTCAGCGGCCTGATCCGCGAACACGAAGGCCGTAAAGTGCCGGTGATCCTGTTCACCAAGGGCGGCGGCCTGTGGCTGGAAAGCATCGCCGATGCCGGCGCGGATGCCCTGGGCCTGGACTGGACCTGCGACATCGGCGACGCCCGCCGTCGCGTCGGCAACCAGGTTGCGCTGCAAGGCAACATGGACCCGACCGTGCTGTACGCCAAGCCAGAAGCCATCTGCACTGAAGTCGGGCGCATCCTGGCCAGCTACGGCAAGGGCAGCGGGCATGTGTTCAACCTGGGTCACGGCATTACGCCGGAAGTGAACCCGGAACATGCCGGCGCGTTCTTGCGCGCGGTGCATGAGTTGTCGGCGCAGTATCACGAGTGATCGCCGCCGAATAAAAAACGCCCGGCTTATGCCGGGCGTTTTTGTTTGTCAGGCCGTTTGCAGCGGCGGCAATTTCGCCAACTTCAACGCCACCAGCAACGCGCCGAGCAACAGCGCGACGATAAACCCGCCAATCCCGTTCCACCCGGCCAAATGCCAGAAGAACCCCCCCGTGGTGCCAGCGACGCTTGACCCCGCGTAGTAGCAGAACAGGTACAGCGACGACGCTTGCCCCTTGGCTTTCACCGCGCGACGGCCGATCCAGCTGCTGGCCACCGAGTGCGCGCCGAAGAAGCCGAAGGTGAACACCAGCATGCCGGGTATCACCAGCCACAACGGAGTGAACAGGGTCAGGCCGATGCCGCCAAGCATCGACACGATGGTGGCCCACAGCACACGGCGGCGGCCGAGGCGGTCGGCCAGCGCGCCGATTTTCGCCGAGCTGTAGATGCCCGAGAGGTATACCAGCGACAACAGGCCGACCACGGCCTGGCTCAGGTCATACGGGTCGGCCAGCAGGCGATAGCCGATGTAGTTGAACATCGTCACAAACGCGCCCATCAGCAGGAAGGCTTCGAGGAACAACCACGGCAGGCCCGCGTCCTTGAAGTGCATGACGAAGCCGTCCACCAGGCTGCGCGGCTTGAGGCTGCTGGCGCGGAAGTTGCGCGATTCGGGGAGGATTTTCCAGAACACCGTCGCGGCGATCAGGGCCAGGGCGCCGATGATCAGCACGGCGGTGTGCCAGCTGACGAAGTCGATCAATACGCCGATGATCAGGCGCCCGCTCATGCCGCCGATGGCGTTACCGCCGATGTACAGGCCCATGGCCAGGCCGATGTGCTGCGGGTGGATCTCTTCGCTCAGGTAGGTCATCGCCACGGCGGCCAGGCCACTCAGCGACAGCCCCAGCAGCGCGCGCATCAGCAGAATCCCTTCCCAACTTGGCATCAGGCCGCTGGCGATGGTGGACAGGGCGGCACAGAACAACGCGGCGACCATCACCGGCTTGCGCCCCAGGGTGTCGGAAATCGGCCCGGTGATCAGCAGGCCCAGGGCGAGCATCGCCGTGGACACCGACAGCACCAGGCTGCTTTGCGCCGCGTTGATGGAAAATTCGTGGGACAACGCCGGCATCATCGGCTGCACGCAATACAGCAGGGCAAACGTCGCGAAGCCGCCGCAGAACAGCGCCAGCACGGTCCGCATGAACATCGGTGTGCCTTTTTCGATGTACGTGTCAGTGAGCTGCTCCACCCTCTTATCCAGGGCAGTCGGCGGGACTTCTTGAGCGAATGGAGCGACAGCAGATTTCACGGGGACCTCGGGGAGGAAAAGCCTGCCAGGACCGGCAATGCAAAAAAGAATATAGCTGCCTAATGATTCTTTCCAATATATTATTCGACCTGTTTGATAGCTTTAACGACCTAATGAGGCTGCTATGGAATTACGTCACCTGCGGTACTTCATCGCCGTCGCCGAAGAGCTGCATTTTGGCCGGGCCGCGCAGGTGCTGGGCATCTCGCAACCGCCTCTGAGCCAGCAGATCCAGGCGCTGGAGCACGAGGTGGGCGCGCGTTTGTTCGAGCGGACCAACCGTCGGGTCGAACTGAGCGAAGCCGGGCGCTTGTTCCTGCACGAGGCGCGACTGGTGCTGGCGCAAGTCGATAAGGCCGCGGATGTGGCACGCCGGGCGCAGTTGGGTGAGCTGGGCGAACTGAAGATCGGCTTCACGTCGTCGGCGCCGTTCAATTCGAGCATCCCCCAGGCGATCTTTGCGTTTCGCCAGGCGTTCCCGGCGGTCCACCTGAGTTTGCAGGAAATGAGCAGCACCGAGGTGGCCGAGTCGCTGGTGGATGAGTCGATCCAGGTCGGCTTGATGCGCCCGTTGCCGTTGCCGGACTCGCTGAGTGTGGTGGAGTTGATGCGCGAACCTTTGGTGGCGGTGCTCAACGCCGATCATCCCTTGGTGCAAGGCAGCGAGCGGGGCTTGCACCTGGCGCAGTTGGCCGAGGAGCCGTTCGTGTTTTTCCCGCGCAGCTACGGCAGCGGTCTCTACGCGCAACTGCTCAACCTGGCCCGCGACGCCGGCTTCAGCCCGCGCTTTGCCCAGGAGGCCGGGGAGGCGATGACGATCATCGGGTTGGTCGCGGCGGGGTTGGGCGTGTCGGTGCTGCCGGCGTCCTACCAGCGCATCCGCATCGATGGCGTGGTCTATCGCACCCTGCTCGACCAGGAGGCGGTGACGGCAGTATGGCTGGTGCAGCGCAAGGGCGCGCAAACGCCGATGGCGCAGGCGTTCGTGGAGTTGTTGACGCGTAAGGCGGCGGTTCGCAGCGCGCTTGGGGTGCGGTGAGTTCAGCTGTGTTTTGCCAGCGCTTGCAGAGCCAGGCAGGACGCGGCGATGACAAGCCAACAGGTTTGTGAAGAGGGCGCCGAACGGCGCCCTTTGTCGTTTCCGGGGTTACTGCATCCCCGCCGAACGCAACCCCGCCATGATGTCCCGATCCAGCATGCTTACCCAACGGTTGTAGTTGCGATGGATCTTGCCGTCCTTGTAGCCCAGGTCGCGGCTGTCGCGGTAGGTGATCGCGTAGCTGTTGCGGGTGTAGCGGATGTCGATGGCGGCGTAGAACTGATTGCGCACGGTGATCTCGGCCTGCACCAGTTGCGGGCTCAGGCGTTGCACGGTCCATTCGCGTTTTTGCAGGGCGGTGACGATCACCTGTTTGACTTGTTCTTCGCTGACCTGGGCACCCGCCGGCAAGTCGTGCTGGGTGTTGAGCACCGGTTTGCTGGTGCAACCGGCGCCGGTCAGCAGGGCCAGGGTGATCAGGGTGGCGCGTAGCAAGGAAGACATTCCGTTTTCTCCAATCGATGTAAAAAGTCAGGACCAGCGGCGGAAGATCAACGAGGTGTTGACGCCGCCGAAGGCAAAGTTGTTGTTCATCACGTAGTCGTGGTGCATCTCGCGAAACTCACCTTGCAGGTAATCCAGCTCGCCGCACTGCGGGTCGACGGAATCCAGGTTGAAGGTGTGTACGTACTGGTCGCGGTTCATCATCTCGATGCTGAACCACGACTCCAGCGCCCCGCACGCGCCCAGGGTGTGGCCGAGGAAGCTCTTCTGCGAACTGATGGGCATGCGGCTGCCGAACAGGCTGTTGGTGGCCAGGGTTTCGGCGATGTCGCCCTGGTCGGTGGCGGTGCCATGGCCGTTCACGTAGCCGATGACCGAGGGCTCGAGCCCGGCGTCTTCCAGGGCCAGCTCCATGGCGCGGCGCATGGTTTTCTGTTCCGGGCGCGTGGTGTGCTGGCCGTCGGCGTTGCTGCCGAAACCGACAATTTCGGCGTGGATATGTGCGCCACGGGCCAGGGCGTGTTCCAGTTCTTCGAGTACCAGCATGCCGCCGCCTTCGCCGATCACCAGGCCGTCGCGGCCGCTGTCGTAGGGGCGCGGGCTGGTCTGTGGCGCATCGTTCTTCAGGCTGGTGGCGTAGAGCGCGTCAAACACCATGGCTTCGGTGGGGCACAGCTCTTCGGCGCCGCCGGCAAGCATCAGCGGCAGGCGTCCGAACTTGATCGCCTCATAGGCATAGCCGATGCCCTGGCTGCCGCTGGTGCAAGCGCTGGACGTGGGAATCAAGCGCCCGGTGAGGCCAAAGAAGATGCTGATATTCGCCGCCGTGGTGTGGGGCATCATGCGGACATAGGAGTTGGCGTTCAGCCCCTCGGCCACCGAGTTGAGCAGCATGTTGCCGAACGCCTTGATCTCGTCGGTGCTGCCGGTGGACGAGCCGCAGGCCACGCCCATGCGCCCGTCCTTGATCGACTCGTCACCGAGCAAGCCGGCGTCTTTCAGCGCCTGCTCCGCCGCCCACACCGCCAGGCGCGATACGCGGCCCATGCTGCGCAGTTGCTTGCGGGTCCAGTGCGCGGGCACGACGAAGTCGTCGATCGGCCCGGCCAGGCGCGTGTTCAATTCGCTGAAACGGTCCCACTCGTCCATGCGCCGGATGCCGCTGCGGTTGGCGCGAAAGTTGGCGGCGATGGTGTTCCAGTCGCTGCCCAGGGAGGTGATGCCGGCCATGCCGGTTACGACCACGCGCTTCATCAGCACAGACCTCCGTTCACGGCCAAGACTTGGCGGGTGATATAGCCGGCTTCCGCCGACATCAGGAAATTCACCGCGCCGGCCACTTCTTCCGGTGTGCCCATGCGCTGCGCCGGGATCATTTTCATCAGCTCTTCGACCGGCACGTTTTCATCGAGCATCGCGGTGTCGATCAAGCCCGGTGCGACGCAGTTGACGGTGATCTTGCGCTTGCCCAGCTCGATGGCCAGGGCCTTGGCCGCGCCGATCAGGCCGGCCTTGGAGGCGCTGTAGTTGACCTGGCCGCGATTGCCGATCAGCCCGGACACCGAGGTGATGCACACGATACGCCCGGCCGCGCGACGACGGATCATCGGCATCATCACCGGGTGCAGCACGTTGTAGAAACCGTCGAGGTTGGTACGCATCACCACGTCCCAGTCGTCTTCCGACAAGGCCGGGAACGCGCCGTCGCGGGTCAGGCCGGCGTTGAGCACCACACCGTAATACGCGCCGTGTCGTTCCACGTCGGCTTCGAGGATTGCCTTGCACTCGGCCCGCTCGGAGACGTCGAATTGCAGCACCCGCGCCTTGCGGCCCAGGGCTTCGATCTCGACCTGCACCGCGTCGGCCTCTGCTCGACCGCTGCGGCAATGCAACACGATGTCGTGCCCGGCCTGCGCCAGGCGCAGTGCAATGGCGCGGCCGATGCCACGGCTGGAGCCGGTGACCAGTACGGATTCAGTCATGGCGTTTCGTCCTTCGATTCATCTAAATAGGTGGCCGCCTGGGGCGGTCGAAATACGTTCAAGCGGGCACTGGCGTGGATACCGTCGCCGGTCAGGTGGCATTCGAACACACCCATGCCGTTGTCGTCTTCCAGGGAGCGCAGGCCGTGGATGGTCAACTCGGCACCGGCCGGGAAGTGCTCCACGTTGCACTCGAACTTACGCGTGCCCAACAGGAAGCCCAGTTCCACCGCCTGGCCGTTCTGGCGCGCGCGGCAACCGGCATAGGCGGCAACGCTTTGCGCCATCAGCTCGATGCCGACCCAGGCCGGCAGGCTGCCGTCGGGGCGGTTGAACAAGCCACCGGGCTTGACGGTGAGGCGGGTGTGAATCTGCTCTTCGTCGAACGACAGCACCTGGTCGATCAGGATCATGTCGCCCGCGTGGGGCAGCAGTGCGGCGAGTGGCCAATCGATCATGGGGCCTCTGCGATAATCAGGCTGACATTATTGCCGCCGAAGGCAAACGAGTTGCTCATCAGGCAGCGTTTTTTCAAGGTGTCACCACGGCGTGCCCACTGCAAGGCGGGCAGCGCCGGGTCGGCCTGGCCGTCCCATACGTGGGGCGGCAGCCGGCCGTGGGCCAGGCTCAGCCAGCAGAACGCTGCTTCCAGTGCGCCGGCCGCGCCCAGGGTGTGGCCGCTCATCGGTTTGGTCGATGAACAGGCCACGCCGTCGGGGAACAGGTTGGCGACGGCCAGGCTTTCCATGGCGTCGTTGTGTTGGGTGGCGGTGCCGTGCAGGTTCAGGTAGCCGATCTGCTCCGGCTTCAAGCGCGCGCTGGCCAGGGCCTTGCGCATCGCCAGCAACGCGCCTTTGCCAGTGGGCTCCGGCGCGGAAATATGGTGTGCATCGCAACTCGCGCCACTGCCCAGCAGCGCGATGGGGGCGGGCTCGCGAGTCATCAAAAACAACACCGCCGCTTCGCCGATGTTGATGCCGTTGCGGTTCACCGAAAACGGGTTGCAACGCTCGCTCGAGACCGCTTCCAGCGCGGTAAAGCCGTTAAGCGTCAGCTTGCACAGGCTGTCGACGCCGCCGCAGATCACCGCATCGCACAGGCCCAGCTCCAGCAGGCGCCGGGCACTCATCAGCGCGCGGGCACTGGAGGTGCAGGCGGTGGAAATCACATAGGCCGGGCCGCTCAGTTGCAGCCAGTCGGCGAGGAAGTTCGCCGGGGCGCTGAGTTCCTGTTGCTGGTAGTCGTAGTCGTCGGGGAAGCGGTGATCGCTCAGGTAACGGGCAATGCCGCGACTGGCTTCGTCGATGCCCGAGGTGCTGGTGCCGAGCACAATGCCGACCCGCGCCGCGCCGTAGCGTTGGATCGCCTGGCGGATCTCTCCGTCGATCTGCAACGCGGCTTCGAGCAGCAACTGGTTATTGCGACTGCTCTGCTGGCCCAGCTCGGGCGGGATGGTCGCCAGTGCGCCCGGTACGCCGGCAACCGGCAATACCCGCTCCGGCACCCAACCGCTTTCGGCGCGCATGCCGGAGCAGTCGCCGGCAAACAGGCTGCGGCTGACGTCGGCCTGGCCGCGCCCGAGAGCGCAGATCACGCCGAGGGCATTCAGATACGCGGTCATCGCGCCATTCCCAGCGGGGTGATGCGATAGCTCAGCGGTTGCCCGTGCATGTTCACGCTGAACACCTCGGATGACTGATAGACGATTTGCCAATGGCCCGGCAGGGTGCGTGTCAGGTCCATCGCTTGGGCGTTCGGGTACAGCGCGCGGAGGTCATCCGCCGAAGTCAGTGCAAACAGCAACGCGGCGAACAGCTCGCGCGCCTGGGGATTGGGCGGCAGCAACCCGTCGGCCTGCCACTGGCCGTCGATCAGCTTCTGCCGGGCCTGGGGGATGCCCAGCGGGTCCATCATCGACCAGCGGATCGCGTTGCCTTCGCGCTGGATCACCAGCAACCAGTCCTGGCTCTGGCCGTCCGCCAGGCGCTGCACGTGCAGTTGCATCGGCAAGGCCAGGGCCGGGTTTTTTGCCGGCAAGGGCGGTTGGCTGGCGCAGGCGCTCAGCAGCAACAGGCAGCCGATCAGCAGCGCACGCATCATGGTGTCGCGCTCGCCAGGGGTTTGCGTGCCACGCAGTTGACCAGGGTTTCTTCGCGCTGGCCCACCGGCGGAGCCTGGCGCAGGCCCCAGCGTTCCAGCAGGCCGAAATCGCTGGCCCGGCTCCACCACAGGTATGGGTAGGAGACGTTCTGCGCGCCGAATTCAAAGCCCTGCTCGTGCAGCATCTGCAGGTACTCTTCGGCGCTTTTCTGCACCTGCATGGGGTGGCGGAACAACCAGCGAATCACCCAGGTGTCGATATAGGCTTCGGTGGACTCGGCAAACAGCAGGTAGCCGCCGGGCTTGAGGACCCGGTAGAACTCTTTCAATGCACGGTGCTGCTCAACCAGATGATGGAAGGTCTGGTGGCAGAACAGGATATCGACGCTGGCGTCGGCGATGTCGAGGGTGGCGCAGTCGCTGCCGATCAGCTCGACGTCCAGCCCCTGGTGCGCGGCTTCCGCCTTGCTCAGCTCAAGGCTGTGCGGGTCGGCGTCCAGCCCGATCAGGCGGGACGGCGCAAACACTTGCTGCAACAGCTTGAAGGATTTGCCCTGGCCGCAGCCGGCGTCCAGCAGTACCGGCGCCACCGGCAGCGGTTCGCTGAACAGGCTGCGCAGGTCGTTGATCGCCACGCGCAACACATGGTGCTGCCAGGTGTGGCTGCGCAGGAACCAGAAGCCGAACTTGGTTTCTTCGACGTAGTTCTTACTCAAGTACTGACTGCTCACACGGCATCCCCTGCACAAATTTCCGACAACATCCGCAACCGCCGCTTGGGCTCGCTGACAAACGGGTTGCGCTCGTCCCAGGCGTAGCCGGCGAGGATCGAACTGATCATCCGGCGAATCTCCGGCGAGCTGCCGGCGTGAAAAATAACATCCTGGAACGTCCCGGCGTACCAGCCTTCGACGTAGCAGCGGAAGGTGTCGACGCCGCGCTTCAACGGCTCGGCAAACTCGCGCTGCCAGTCCACGGTTTCGCCGTTGAGCTGACGATGCAGCACGCCCGCGGCCATGCTCGCCGAACGCATGGCGATGGTCACGCCCGAGGAAAACACTGGGTCGAGGAATTCTGCCGCGTTGCCCAGCAGCGCAAAGCCCGGGCCGTGCAAGGTTTTGACGTTGGCCGAGTAGCCGCCGATGGTACGCGCGGGGGTGTCCCATACGGCGTTCTGCAGCACGCTGCTGAGGCTTGGGGTTTCGTCGATGAACCCGCGCAGGCATGCGTCCAGGTCGTTGTCGCGGCCGGCGAAATGTTCCTTGGCCGCCACTACGCCCACCGAGCAACGGCCGTTGCTGAACGGGATGGTCCAGAACCAGATGTCGCGCTGGGTCGGGTGGGTCGTCACGAGGATCTTGGTGCGGTCGAAGCCTGGGTGTTCGATGCGGTCCTCGACATGGCTGAACACCGCCTGGCGCAACGGGAAATCCGACGGCGCTTCCAGGTCCAGCAAGCGCGGCAGGACGCGGCCGTAGCCGCTGGCGTCGAGCACGAACTTGGCTTTGATGTGGTACTCGCTGCCGTTCTCCCGGCGCACATGCAGGTAGTGGGTTTCACCGCTGAAGTCCACGCCGACGATGGTTTCGCCGTAACGGATGTCGACGCCTTGCAGCGCCGCCTGATCGGCCAGCAACTTGTCGAACTCGCCGCGCTGCACCTGGAAGGTGGTCGGTTTGCCGTGGCTGAACGTATCGCCGAAATCAAACGCACTGTAGCGCTCGCCCCAGGCGAATGCGGCACCGGTTTTCACCTGGAAACCCGCGGCCTGCACGGCGTCGAGCATGCCGGCCTCTTCGATAAAGTCGATGCAGTGCGACAGCAGGCTTTCACCGATCGAAAAGCGTGGGAAATGCTGGCGCTCGATAATCAATACATCATGCCCTTTACGCTTTAACAGCGCGGCAGCGATGGCACCGGACGGGCCGGCACCGATCACCACCACCTGGCGACGTTCCATTTCAACTATGGGCACGAGGGCTCCTTGCCGCTTTGGCGATAATCACATTCATGAGGCGTGCTTCTGTCGGCCGGCCCAGGGCGCCAGCATAAAGCTGAAGGCCAGGCCCAGGCTGACCGACAGGCCGAAATTACTCACCGCGGGTGTACTCGACAGCGCCAGCAGGCCGAACGACAACCAGGTCGTCAGTGCCGCCAGCAGTGTTCCTAATAGGCTGACCGCAGGCCCGCCGATCTGTTCACGCATCAGGATCGCGTAGTCGACGCTGATGGCGGTGACCAGCAGCAGGCCGAACAGACTGAACAGCGTCAGCGGCTGGCCCAGCCAACCGAGGCTGGCCAGGCTGCACAGCGCGGCCAGCAACGGCAGGGCGACGATGCGCAGCGCGCCGCCAAAGCCGAAGGGCACGATCAGCAACAGCACGATCAGCCCGCACGACATCAACTTCAATTCAGCCGCGCTGATCTGTGTGGCGGCGAACACCCGGTTCAACTCCCCCAGGCGATCCACCAGTTGCACCCCCGGCAAATCCGCGGCCTGCACCTGCAGCAGCGCCGGGTCGCTCAAGCCTTGCAGGCTGATCATGGCTGCCACACCGCCGTCGACCGGGCCCAGCCACAGCGTGCGCCAGGGTTCGGCCAGCGGCCCGAGCAGTGCAGCGTCGATGTCTTGGGTGGGCAGCGCTTGCAGTTGAGCGACTTCGGCTTGCAGCGCGCCGACGGGCACGCCGAGGTCGAGCAGCGGTTGCCAGTGCGCGGGAAGTGCATTCAGCGCCTCGCGCAGCTGTTGTTGCTCGGCGGGCAGGTTGACCAGCTGGTTCAGCGCCAGATAACCCTGGAGCTTGTCCATATTCACCAACTGTTCCAGGCGCTGGCCCAGGGCGGCCTGGCGTTCCAGCAACTGCTGCTGATTGTCGGCGCGCACCAGGAAGAACTGGCTGGTGGGTTGGAACCCGGTGATCCGCGCCACGGCCTGGGCTTCCTGCAGCAATTGCGGCGGGGCGCCGATCCACTGGCGCAGATCGTTTTTACTGTTCAACTGCCACAAGCCGCCAGCGCAAAACAGCAGCACCCACACCAGCAGCACCGCGCTCGGCACGCGCTTGATCAACCCGGAACGCATCAGCCACAGGCGCTCGGCGATGCGCAACGGCCATTGCGCCGGGCGCAGGTCGACACCCTGGAGCAGCGCCGGCAACAGGCACACGGCCGACAGGTACGCACCGACCAGGCCGGCAGCGGAGAATACGGCGATCTGGGTCAGCGCCGGGAACGGCGTCCAGGCCAGCGCCAGGTAACCGATGCAACTGGTCGCCAGGCTCAGGCTCAGGCCCGGCAGGGTCAGGCGCAACGCCGGCCAACTGCGCCACGGCTGCAGGCTCCAGCTTTTCGACAAATAGTGCAGCGGGTAGTCCACTGCCACGCCGATCAGGCTGGAGCCGAGCACCAGCGTCATCACATGCATATGCCCGAACAGCGCCACACAGGCCACCGCGCCGAACAGCATGCCCACCAGCACCGGCACGAAGGCCAGCAGCACGCGCCAGCGGCGGAACGCCAGGAGCAACAGCAGCAGAATGCCGAGGGTGGCGCCGCCGCCGACCCAGGTGATTTCGCGGCTGGCTTGCTGTTGCCCGCTGGCAGCGTAGAGCAAACCGCTGGCCGCGAGCAGTTGCGCGCCGTGCTCGGTGGCCTGGGCGCGACTGGCCTGGAGCAGGTCCGCGACCTGCAGCGGCAGTTTCATATCGAAGGCATTGCCGGTGGTGCGCGCACGCAACAGCACCCAGCTCTTGCCGTCGGCATCGGCGATCAATGCGCCGCTGCCGATATCCAATTGCACCGCGCCGCTCTGCGGCTGGCTGTTCTGAATGCGTCCGGTCAGGCCCAGCCAGTCGTCCTGGCTCGGCACCAGGCTGAACCCGGTGAACGGGTCGAACAGCGCTTGCACGCGCTGCTGGATGAAGGCGTCGGGGTGGTCGATCAACTGCTCGCGGTCCTTGGCCGCGAGCATCGACAAACGCCCGCGCAACAATTGCGCGCGCAGTGCCGGCAGGTCGGCTTGCAGGTTCCATTGGACCTTTTCAAACAGGCCGCTGGCTTGCCAGCGCGCGCCCAGTTGCTCGGCCACGTTGACCGCTTGCTGGCGGTCGGCGTGCCCCACGAGGACCAGGATTTCGCGGTTCAACGGTTCCTGCATGCGCTGTTCGGCTTGCAGTTCGAGGGCGTCCGGCGTGTTGCCCGGCACCAGTTCCATCAGGTTGGCCGACAACGGCGCGCCATCGCGCCATTGCCAGCCGGCCAGGGCCAGCACGGCCACCAGCAGGGTCAGGAACAGGCGCGGCAATAAACGCTCACTGGGCAAAGTCGTGTTGCTCCGCATCGCTCAGGGGAAGGTCGGCGCTGCTGTCCTGCATGCGCAGCACGGTGCTGTCGCCCTGGGTTTCCAGCAGTTCGATGCTGTGGACCAGCGTGCCGCCGTCGATATTGATCTGCTTGAACACTTGCTTGAGCAGCAGCGAGCGCGGGGTCAGCGTCAACTGCCACTGCTCGGCTTCGCCCTGCAGTTGCAGGTCGAAGTCACGCTGCAAGCCGCTGCTGTCGCCCTGCAGCACGGCGAGGAACAGGCGGTTCTGCTCGGCCCCGGCGCTCTTGTTCGGCAGCGTCTGCCAGCCATTGGCATCACGCCGCGCAATGCCTTGGGTACTGATGCGGTAATCCTGTTGCAGCGGGGTTTTGAGCAGCCACAGCAGGCCGTGGTCTTTGGCCAGGACGAAGGTGCCTTTGCTGACCAAGGGCTGCGGCAGGGCGCGCAGGTGTTTTTCCTGGATGAAGCTGCCGTGGATCACGCTGGGTTTGGCCAACTGATCGCTCAGTTGCTGTAAGTCGAAGCCATGGGCCGCCGCCGAAAAACCAAACAACGCGAACACTGTAGGAGCGAGCTTGCTCGCGAAAAACCTGAGGGCGCCGCGGGGTGTCAGGTGGCCAGCGTTATCGTTGACGCTCTTCGCGAGCAAGCTCGCTCCTACAGGGGTCAGCATTTCAGGGCCCTTTCGACCGCGTCGATGAAGACGGTAGGGGACGCCAGTTGCATCTCGCGGCTGGCGATTTGTACCGCTACTTGTACCGTGCTGGCACGGGTCAGGCGTTCGCCGCTGGTGCGGTCGGTGATCAGGTAGTTGACCTTCAAGCGGTTCTCCCACTCCACCAGGCTGGCGCGCACGTTGAGCGTCTGACCGAAGGTGGCGCCGCGCACATAGCGCAGTTGCATGTCGATCACCGGCCAGGCGTAGCCCGACTCGAGCATCGCTGCGTAGTTATGGCCGATCTTGTCGAGCAGGGCGCAGCGGGCGATTTCCAGGTACTTCACGTAGTGCCCGTGCCAGACCACGTTCATGGTGTCGATGTCGAAAAACGGCACGAGGATTTCAGTGTCGCAATGCAGTACGCCCGGGCTACGCATGCAGCCTCCAGTGTTGCTCGGCGATGCGTTGCAGGCACAGGCGCAGCTCGCCTTCGAGGGCGCGGTCTTCGATCACCGGCGGGAAGTCCTTGGCCAGTTCGCTGTGCATCGCTGCCAACGCCGGCGGCAACGGGCGCGCCTCGGCGGCCTGGGCGCGCAGCCACACGCCCTGGTTGGCGGCGAGCAGGGTGGCGGCGGCGACCTGTTCGGTCAGCTCCAGCACACGGATCGCATCGCGGGCGGCGATGGTGCCCATGCTCACTTTGTCCTGGTTGTGGCACTCGGTGGAGCGTGAAAACACGCTGGCCGGCATGGTGTTCTTCAGCGCTTCGGCGGTCCAGGCGCTGGTGCCGATCTGCACTGCCTTGAAGCCGTGGTTGATCATCGCGCGGTCGGCCGGGGCGCCGGACAGGTTGCTCGGCAGGCCGTGGTTGTAACGCACGTCCACCAGCAGGGCGAGCTGGCGGTCGAGCAGGTCGGCGACGTTGGCCACCAGGGTCTTGAGGCTGTCCATGGCGAAGGCGATGTGCCCGCCGTAGAAGTGCCCGCCGTGCAGCACGCGCTCTGCTTCGGCGTCGATGATCGGGTTGTCGTTGGCGCTGTTGAGTTCGATCTCGATGAACGAGCGCAGCCAGTTCAGGCTGTCGGCCAGCACGCCGAGAACGTGGGGCGCGCAACGCAGCGAGTAGCGGTCCTGCAAACGGTGCAGCGGCGCAGTCGGCGCATCGATGGCGAGGTCCTGGCGCAACCACGCGGCGACTTGCATCTGCCCAGGGTGCGGTTTGGCGGCGAACAAGCGCTCGTCGAAGTGTTCCGGGTTGCCTTGCAGCGCCACCACGTTCAGCGCGGTGATGCGCGTGGCCAATTGCAGCAGGTAATCGGCGCGGGCGAAGGCCAGGCAGGCGAGGCCGGTCATCACGGCGGTGCCGTTCATCAGTGCGAGGGCTTCCTTGGGCCGCAGGACCAGCGGCTCCCAGCCCAGTTCGCGGTGGACGTCGATGGCCTGGCGGCGTTCGCCACGGAACAGTACGTCGCGTTCGCCGGAGAGGGTCGCGGCCACGTAGGACAGCGGCGTCAGGTCGCCGCTGGCGCCCACCGAGCCTTCTTCTGGGATCAGCGGCAGCACGTCGTGTTCGAGGAACGCGTGCAGGCGTTCGAGCAGTTCCACGCGCACCCCGGACACGCCGTGGCACAGCGACTGCAAACGCGCCGCGAGCACGGCGCGGGTGGCTTGCGCGTCGAGCAACTTGCCCAGGCCGCAACCGTGGAAGGTGTACAGGTGCCGCGGCAGGGCTTCGACGTGCTGCAACGGCACCGCCACCACGCACGAGTCGCCATAGCCGGTGGTCACGCCGTAGATCACGCCTTCCTTGTCCAGCAGCGAGTCGAGGAACTGCGCGCCCTTGGCGATGCGCTGGCGATACGCGGCATCATCCTGCAAGTGCGTGGGCGCCTGACGATTGGCCAGGGCCAATACGTCTTCAATGCGCAAAGCGCGTTCGCCAAACGTTACTGGCTCAAGATGCGTCGTCATCGGTCTTCCAGAAAGGGTAAAAGTTGAACCATTGTTGGGGCGCTTCCAGGCAGAACTGGCCCAGGCGTGCAGCGTAGCGTGCGGTCCACAGGGCGATGACCTGCTCGCGGGTGCTGCGTTTCCATTCGATCAGTTGGGCAAACGGTTCGATGCTCAGGCGATAGCGGCCCTGGTGCTTGAGGCACATCAGCAGGTTGACCGGGCATTTCAGCAGCCCGGCCAGCAGCCACGGGCCCTGGGGGAAGGCGGCGTCATGGCCGAGGAAGTCCACGCGCACCGTGCGCCCGCCGTGCAGTGGCACGCGGTCGCCGGCAATCGCCAGCCATTCGCCGTCGTCCAGGCGCTGGCTGAGCAGCAGCATGGTGGCCGGGTCCAGCTCGCTGACCTGGATCAGGCGCAAATGGGTCGCGCCGGCTTCGCCCAGCAGGCGGTTGAAGCGTTCGGCGTGCTTGGTGTGGACCAGCACGTTCATGGTGACTTTTTCGCCGATCTCCGCGAGCGCGCGGCACACTTCGAGGTTGCCCAGGTGCGCGCCCACCAGCATCTGCCCGCGTTCGCCGCGCAGTTGCCCACGCAATTGCGCCGGGTCGTGGATTTCGATCTGCTCGATGCGCAGCTTGCCGTTCCACACGTCGAGCTTGTCCAGCAGCGCATCGGCAAATGCCATGAACTGGCCGAAGACTTTGCGCAGGGTCGGGCGCAGCTCATCGCGGCCGCTCCATTGCGCCAGACGCTGCTGGTATTGCCAGGTGCTCTGGCGCGCGGTGCGGCCGAACAGGAAGAAGTACAGCACGATGCCGTACAGCAGCGGGCTCAACAGCCGGCGCCCGAGCAGCCTGGCGGCGACTGCGGTGAGTTTCATCAGCCAGAAACTGCCACGCTCTTCGCGGTCGGCCCAGTGTTTGCTGCTGTCGCTCATGCCTGCCACCGTCGCCACAGAATCATCGGTGCGCGCACCAACATGCCGAAGAACAGCCGGGTGTGCATGGCCGAGATACGCACGTTGTCGCGGAACAGGCGGAAGTGCGACAGGCCGTCGGCGGGGTAATGCACCTTCGTCGGCAGCCAGCGCATCGGCTGGTTGCGCCAGGCCAGGCGCACCAGGATGTCCGAGTCGAAATCCATGTGGGTGCCGATGTAGGCCGAGTCCATCAGCGCCAGGGTCGGCACCAGCGGGTACACGCGAAAGCCGCACATCGAATCGCGAATCTGCAGCGACAGTGTGTTGATCCACACCCACACGTGGGTCAGGTAGCGTGCGTACAGGCGGCCCTTGGGCACGCTGTCGTCGTATTCGGGGTAGCCGCAGATCACCGCCGTGGGGTGTCGGCGCGAGGTGTCGATGAAGCTCTCGACTTCGCGCAGGTCATGTTGGCCGTCGGCGTCCACTTGCAGGGCATGGGTGAAGCCCAGGCGCGCCGCTTCGCGAAAGCCGGCCATCACCGCGCTGCCCTTGCCTTGGTTGTTCGGCAGGGTGAGCAGGCTGACGTTGTCGAGGGTCGCCAATTGCGCCAGCACCGCCGCGCACGCCGGGCTGCTGCCATCGTTCACCAACAGGCATGGCAGGCCGCTGTCGAGCAGGCTGTGGACCACGGCCGGCACGGCGGTTTCATGGTTGTAGACCGGGATCAGGGCGCAGGGGTTATGCATGCGCAGGCTCCAGTTGAATCCGGCCACTGGAGCAGGCTGCGACGCCGTTGCGGTAGGCGAAATACAGCTTGCCGCGTTGCGGGTCGAAGCGCAGGTGCAGTTCGACGTGGTCGCCGGGGCGCACCAGTTGCTGGAACTTGAGCACTTCCATGCCGGCAAAGGTCGCCGGCAGGTCGAGCAGTTGCTGGCCGAGGTTGAACGCCCACTCGACCTGCACCACGCCCGGCAGCACCGGCGTCACCGGGAAGTGGCCGCTGAAGTAGGCCAGGTCCGGCGGGATGCTCAGTTGCAAGGTCCATTCGCCATTGGCTTCGACTTGCTCCAGCACCTCCGGGGCTTTCGGCCGGGGCGCCAGCAGCAGCGCTTCGATCTCGGCCTGGGGCAGCTTGCCTTGGCTGTTCAGCGGCAACTGTCGCAGTAAACGCCAGCGACGCGGCAGGGCCAGGGCTTCGCAGTGCTGGCTCAAGTGTTGGCGCAGGGTTTGCGTGACGGTGCGCCGGCCCTGGTTGCGCAGGGCATGCAGGCCGTCGGTGCTCAGCACCACGAGGGCGCCGAGGCTGGCGCGGTTTTCCTGGACCACGCCCAGGCGCGTTTCGGCGACCCAGGGGTGCGCCATCAGGGCCTGTTCGAGCATGGGCAGGGAGATACGTTTTTCTTCCAGTTTGACGATGCGATCCAGGCGCCCGAGCAGCTCGAAGCGGCCGTCGGCATGCAGGCGGGCGGCGTCGGCGGTCTGTTCGATATGCCCGGCGGGCAGGTACGGCGAGGCAATGCGCAGGGCACCGTCGGCGTCCTGGCTCAGTTCTACCCCGGCGAACGGCTGCCACGGCTGCGCGCCTTGGCGCCAGGCAATGCCGCCGGTTTCCGAGCTGCCAAGGATTTCCGTCGGCCATTGCTGCAAGCGTTCGTACAGGCTGGCGGCCGCGTCGATGGGCAAGGCGCCGCCGGAGGAGAACACCCGCGACACTCGGCTCAGGGCCGGCCAGTCGAGGTTGTCGCCCATCCGCTTGAGCAGCGCCGGGCTGGCGACCCAGGCGAACCGTGGGTGCTCGCGGCTGGCGCGCTGCAAATCCTCCGGGAAGGCCAACTGGCGGCGCACGAAGCTGCGGCCGGCGCACAACGGCCACAGCACGCGGAACAACAAGCCGTAGATGTGTTGGGTGGCGACGCTGCCGATGATGCAGGCGTCGTTGAGGTCCGCGCCCCACAGCGTTTCCAGGGCCTGCACCTCGTTGGCCAGCTGGCGCAGGGTCTTGTCGATGCGCTTGGGTTCGCCGCTGGAGCCGGAGGTACACAGGCTCAATTGGCACGCATCCAGGTCGAGGGCGGCCGGGCTCAACGGCGCCTGATACAACGCGTCCAGGTCCGCGGCGTCGGTCAGCCAGGTGTCGACGGCGTCGGCCCAGCGTTGGCGAGTCTGCGGTTGCAGGTCGGCGGGCAGCAACACGCCGACCCCGGCGCGCCAGGCCCCCAGCAGGGCGATCGCCAGCAGGCCGGCGTCTTCCAGATGCACCGCCACGCGCTGGATACCGCGCGCGTGCAGGCCTGCCGCCAGGCGCAGGGATTGCTCCCACAGCTGGGCGTGATTCATCGCAGGCTCGGTGGTGACCAAGCGCTGTTCCAACGGCTCAAGCAGCAGGTGCTCAAGTTTCAACCCATTCATACGCGGCCTCGAACCCTTTGTCGTACCAGCCATTCCACGGCAAACAACAGCCCCATCAGCCCGTAGGCGATCAGGCCGTTGTACAACGTCCACCAGCTCAGCGGCGCCCACAGGGTGAGGGCGGCGGCCAGCAGGCCATTACACAGAAAAAACACGCTCCACACCACGGTGACCTGGCGCGTATACACAATGGCTTTCGGCGGCAGTTGCGGGTCGGTCATGCGTGCCAGGCGCTCGACCATCGGCGGGCCGTATTTCAGGCTCAGGCCGAACAGCGCCAACATGAACGCGCTGACCAGGCTCGGGTACCAGCGCAGCAGGTGCGGGTTGTCGAACCAGGCCAGGGCCAAGCAGAACAGGATGATCGCCACCGCCATCCAGCGGCTGCCGGGGCGCCGCGCACCCGTGAGCGCGCGCAGCAACCACAGGCTGCCGAGCAGCAGGCCGAATTGCCACGGTGCAAAGTGCTCGGTGCCGTAATACACCGCGAAAGGGTACAGCAACCCCGCCAGCAACAGGCCAAGGCCGATCAGCCGGCTCATGCGGCCGGTTGGACCAGACGGTACACCGCCTCAACCACGTCGTTCACGGTACGCACAGTCTTGAACTCTTCGGCGGCGATTTTTTTGCCGGTCTGGCGTTTGATGTGGTCGATCAGGTCCACGGCGTCGATGCTGTCGATTTCCAGGTCCTGGTACAGGTTGGCTTCGAGGGTGATGCGTCCAGGTTCCAGTTCAAACAGTTCCACCAAGGCAGCGCGCAGGGTGTTGAAAATATCGTCACGAGTTTGCATGGTACGGTCTCAAGCTGCCTGTCTGGCCGTGACGAACGCCGCAAGGCTGGCCACGTTGGTGAAGTGATTGCGGGTGTCCTTGGCGTCGGCATCGATCTTGATGCCGTACTTTTTCTGGATCGCCAGGCCCAGTTCCAGGGCGTCGACTGAGTCCAGGCCGAGGCCTTCGCCGAACAGGGTTTGGTCGCTGTTGATGTCGTCGACGCTGATGTCTTCCAGGCCCAGGGCCTCGATGATCAGCGTCTTTATGTCGTGCTCAAGGCTGTTTGAGTTGCTCATCTTCGGCGAGCTCCTTAATAAAATAGTGATGCAGGTAATCGTTGAGCTTGCGTGAGGCCTGGGGCGCGGGGCCGAGTGCGGCGAACGCTTGTGGTTCTATATCGGCACCCACCCGTAAACTGAAGTGAAAGCGGCGTTTGGGAATGCGATACCAGGGTTCGGCCTTGGTCAGGGTGGTGGGGCTGACCTTGATTACCACGGGGGTGATGATTGTCGCACCACGCAACGCAATCGCGGCGCCGCCGCGATGAAAGGCAGGCGCCGCGCCGGGTGTGGTGCGGGTGCCTTCTGGAAAGATGATCAGGGTCTGACCTTCGCGCAGCGCATCGGCGGCGGCGTCGAGCATGTCCGCGCTGCCGTCATTGCTGATGTAGCCGGCATCGCGCACCGGCCCACGGGTGAACGGGTTTTGAAACAGGCTCTGCTTGACCACGCAGTTGGTCTGGCGCATCAGGCCGATCAGGAACACCACGTCGATCAGTGACGGGTGGTTGGCGACGATCATCTGGCCGGGGCGCCCGAGTTTGTCGGCGCCGTCGACGCTGAACGTGAGAATGCCCAGGCGCTGCATCCACCGAATGAACAACCAGAACAGGCGACTGATGGTATGCCGCGCGCGCCGTTGGTGCTGCTTGGCAGTCCCCGGCAGGCAATTGAGCAACGGAAACACCAGTAAGCGCAGGCACAGCCCGCCGACGCCAAACAGCGCGAAGCTGGCGGCGGTGGCGAACAGGCGCCAGTAGTAGGCGTCCCGTGGCTTGTCGTTCAGGGCTTGCGTTGCCAGTTCCATACGCGGTTCTTCCAGGCGTGTTGGCAGGCGCCCTGTTCGGTCAACAGGGTGCGTAGCAGGTTCAGGGCATGAGGCCACTGGGTGTGAGTGTGTTGGACAGTGCCGGTGTGCAGTTCCAGTTGCCACTCGTCGCCCGGCGTCAGTAACAGGCCGAGGGCGTAGGGGAAGGGCACGTCGTGGATCCAGTTGGCGTAGGCCTCGGGGGGCTGTTCCTCGCTGATCACCAGCAATACCGCCGGGGCGCCTTCGTTGAGCAGGGCCGCTGCTTCGAGCATGCCGTGTTCCAGGCCATCGCCGGCGGCGGCGAGGGCGGTCATTTCGCTGGTTTCATTGCGCAGGATCGACCACAGGCCAATCACCGCGTTATGCACCGACAGGCTGAACTGGGTCGGCGACAACGGCTGGTCGTTGGCCAGGTCGCTGAGGATGTCGAGGGTGCGCGGGGTTTCGCCGTGGCGGGAAACGAACACCAGCGGCAGGTCTTGCAGGCCCTCGGCCAGCGGCCAGCCCACGCTGAAAGCCATGCGCGCCAGACGGCTCAGGCGGCGGCGCTGCATGGCCGGTAAAAACGAGACGTCGGGGGAGGCTTCGCTGGCGGGTAGCAACACTGGCGCCTGGCACCAGGCGCGCCAGTCGTCCGCACTTTCGAGGCCCGGAGCCCAGGCGCGCCATTGGCTGATATTGAAATTGATCACTGAGAAGATATCCCGCCCCTGCGGGCTTCCATGCGCGGCCACTGGCCCCGAATACCGGGACAGGGAGCAGCAGCCGAGTGGCGCGCATTATCCCGGTGCTGTGGGGTTCTAGCAAACTTTGGTAAATATTTGTTCACGGCCGATTACAATTTGCTGGGGAAGATTTACAGATTGTCCTTCACTGAGAACCGAGCTGGATTGTCGGACTGTTCCTTTTCATTTGTACGTTAGATGCTAGCCCGGACCATTAATGCAGCAGTGCATGGATGAACGAGGTAGCTAACCGGCGCTTTTGCCCTCTACACTCGGGCATTCATTGGTACACGGAGGTTTTTCCATGCGGCGCGTGGTGTTCAATCAAAAAGGCGGGGTTGGCAAGTCCAGCATCGCCTGCAACCTGGCGGCGGTCAGCGCCAGTGAAGGTTATCGAACCCTGTTGGTGGACCTCGATGCACAAGCCAACTCTACTCAGTACCTCACCGGGCTGACCGGCGACGATATACCGATGGGTATTGCCGAGTTCTTCAAGCAAACCCTGTCTTCCGGGCCGTTCGCCAAGAAAAACCGGGTGGATATCTACGAAACGCCCTTCGACAACCTGCACGTGATCACCGCCACCGCTGAGCTGGCGGACTTGCAGCCCAAGCTCGAAGCCAAGCACAAGATCAACAAGCTGCGAAAGCTGCTGGATGAACTGAGCGAAGACTACGACCGGATTTACCTGGATACCCCGCCAGCGTTGAATTTTTATGCGGTTTCGGCGCTGATTGCTGCTGATCGTGTGTTGATCCCCTTCGATTGCGACAGTTTCTCGCGCCAGGCGCTGTATGGCCTGCTGGCGGAAATCGAAGAATTGAAGGAAGACCACAACGAAGGCCTGGAAGTCGAAGGCATCGTGGTCAACCAGTTCCAGGCGCGGGCGAGCTTGCCGCAGCAGATGCTCGATGAGTTGATTGCCGAAGGCTTGCCGGTGCTGCCGGTGTATCTGGCGAGTTCGGTACGCATGCGTGAGTCGCACCAGCAGAACAAGCCGCTGATCCACCTGGACCCACGGCACAAGCTGACGCAGCAGTTTGTGGAGTTGCATAACCTGCTGGAAAACGCCTGACCTAAAGCACTACACAAAACCGATGTGGGAAGGGACTTGCTCCCGATGGCGGTGGGTCAGGCGCAACATAAGCTGATTGATACACCGTCATCGGGAGCGAGCTCCCTCCCACACTAGACCCCTTGGCTGCGCAACCAGCTCATCAACTGCGGCAACGGAAACGCCCCACTCTGACGCGCCACTTCGCGGCCGTTCTTGAACAGAATCAAACTGGGAATCGAGCGAATCCCCAACTGCGCCGACAACTGCTGATTGGCCTCGCTGTCGAGCTTGGCCAGCCGGCACTTGCCTTCCAGCTGCGCGGCGGCCTGCTCGAAGATGGGCGCGAACGACTTGCACGGCCCGCACCAATCGGCCCACACATCCACCAGCAACGGCAGGTCGCCCTTGATCTGGCTGGCGTAGTCGCCCTGTTTCAGTTCAAAAGGTTTGTTCAGCAGCACCGGCTGCTTGCAGCGCCCGCACTTCGGCGCATCGCCCAGGCGTTCGCCGGGGATGCGATTGAGGCCGTTGCAGTGCGGGCAGGGAATGACGAGAGGGTTGGACATGGTGGCGCTCCTTTGAGACTGGCCAATAGATCCTATTTGGAGTCAGGTCTGGGGTTTATCAAGGCGTGGGAGCGGTGACTCATCCGTTCACAGTTTCTGCCATGTCGATGTGAAGCCGCTTATCTAGGCTGTTGGAGCGCGTTCTGTTTCCCGCCATCTGTCTGTTTGCGGTTATAGCAAATTGCGATAGTTTGAGTTCGGGTTTAACCTTCATAGCAAGATGCGATAAGGATGTTGCATGCGAGTGATTAGTGAGAAAAGGATCTGGGAAGCAAAGGAAAAGTGGCCGCGCTCAGCGAGTGCTTTGGATGAGTGGTACCGACGGATAAAGCGCAATAGCCCAGGAGATTTCGCGTCAATGAAAGGCATTTTTCCTGCGACGGATAAAGTCGGGCAGTTCCATGTGTTCGACATAGGTGGCAATAAACTGAGGTTAATTGCTTTCGTGCGGTACCCAGCACAACGAATTTACATCAAGCATCTGCTGGATCACCGCGAATACGAACAAGACAAGTGGAAGGAGACAATCAGATGAGCGCACTCATTCAGCTCGCCGCTGAACATTGGCAATTTGTTTCACCATTACTGCGCAAGCCAAAAAACGAGGCGGATTACGATGCACTGGTTGCTGCTCTCGACGAGTTGCTGGATTTGGTCGGGGAGGACGAATCAAATCCGCTTATGAGTTTGGTGGATATTCTCAGTGACTGGATCGAAGCCTACGATCACGAGCATCGTCCGATGCCCATCGTCAGTGGTGTTGACGTGTTGCGCGCGATGATGCGCGAACACGGCTTGAATCAAAGTGATCTGCCAGGCTTAGGCACACAGTCAGTCGTTTCCGAGATTCTGAGCGGTAAGCGTAAGCTCAATCTGCGACAGATTAAATGGTTGGCCGAACGCTTTGGGGTTTCCGTGGAGACGTTCATCTAGCCGACTCTACGAAGAACAACTGATCTCCAAATGCTTGCCCCAATCCGGCGGCCGCTGCGCGTACTGCTCCATCCCGGCCTGCTCCTCGAACGGTTTGCGCAACACCTCGTGCAGCCGCCGCACTTCGCTGTAATCCCCAGACTCGGCGGCGCTGATGGCGTTCTGTGCGAGGTAGTTGCGCAGGATGTACAGCGGGTTGACCGCATGCATCCGTGCTCGGCGCTGTTCTTCGCTGTACTCGCCATCACGCGCCACGCGGGCCTTGTACGCGTCTGCCCAGGCATCGAAGCCGTTCCTGTCGACAAACTCGTCGCGCAACCGCGCCACTGCGAGCGCCGCCGGTTCATCGCCCAGGCGGCGGAAGAACAGCGTGTAGTCCACGCCGCTGTTCTGCATCAATTGCAGCAGGCGCTGCAGCAGTTTCTGGTCATCGTCTTCGGCGCTGGTCAGCCCCAGCCGGCGGCGCATCAGGTCCAGGTAGTGCGCCTGGTACAGCGGCAGGTACAGGCCGAGGGTTTCCTTCAAGGCGTCGACGCTGATAAACGGTGTGAGCGCCTGCGCCAGCGCGCTGAGGTTCCACTGCCCGATCGGCACTTGATTGCTGAAGGAGTAGCGCCCTTCATGATCGGAATGGTTGCAGACGAAGTGCGCGTCAAAATCGTCGAGAAACGCAAACGGCCCGAAATCGAAGGTGATGCCGAGGATCGACATGTTGTCGGTGTTCATCACCCCATGGCAGAAGCCATAGGCCTGCCATTTGGCGATCAGTGCGGCGTTGCGTTCGACGACTTCGCGGAACATCGCCAGGTACGGTTCGGGCTGTTCCCGGCACTCGGGGAAGTGCAGCTTCAACACATGCTCCGCCAGCTCAGCCTGCTGCTCGGGCTTCTTGGTGTAGTAGAAGTATTCGAAATGGCCGAAGCGCACATGGCTACGGGCCAGGCGCAACACCATCGCCCCGCGTTCCTGCTTCTCGCGCCAAACCGGCGTGCTCGAGCCGATCACACACAGCGCCCGGCTGCTAGGGATGTTCAATGCATGCAGGGCTTCTGATGCCAGAAACTCCCGAATCGAAGAGCGCAGCACGGCGCGACCATCGCCCATCCGCGAGTACGGCGTCTGCCCGGCGCCCTTGAGGTGCAAGTCCCAGTGTTCGCCGGCGCGGTTATACACCTCGCCGAGCAGCAAGCCACGGCCATCGCCCAACTGCGGGTTGTAGGAGCCGAACTGATGCCCGGAATACACCATCGCCCGCGGTTCGGCTTCGGCCCACAGCTTGTGGCCGCCGAACAGTTCGGCGAACACCGGCGTTTCGGCCACGGCCGGGTCGAGGTCGAGCAGGGCCATGGCGGCGTCGCTCGCCACGACCAGGCGCGGTTCGTCGAGGGGCTCGGGCAGGACGTGGGTTGAGAACGCGTCGCCCAGGCGTGCGAAGCGATTGTCGAAGGTCAGTTCGTCGAGGGCTTTCACCGGCCATCTCCAGCAGAATGTCCGAGCATTCTGCTGGGGATAGGCGTTTTAGTCGAGCTTGGAGGGTGGCGGCTCGGGGGCGTCCACCACTTTGCCCGGCGGCGGTTCCGGTGCGTCGTGCGTCTCGGCCGGGTTGGTGATGGTGCGTTTTTCGTCTTCTACCGGCACCAGCTTGTACTCCTGGCCGTGCAGGTTTTTCAGGTAAACCTCCATCTGCCGGAACGAGATGTTGATGTGGTTGTTCTTGAACTCGCGGTTGATAAAACGGTTCACCTCGTCGATCACCGGGTTGCGGTCACCGAGGTCGCGCACGTGCATGCGCAGTTCGTGGTCGAGGGTGCTTTCGCCGAAGTTGAGGAAGTACACGTGGGGTTCGGGTTCTTTCAGCACCCGCGGGTTTTCGCGCGCGGCCTGGAGCAACAGGGCTTTCACCAGGTCGAGGTCGGAGCCGTAGTCCACGCCGAGCTTGAGGGTGACCCGGGTGATGGTGTCGGTCAGCGACCAGTTGATCAGTTGCCCGGTGATGAACGTCTTGTTCGGGACAATGATGTCCTTGCGGTCGAAGTCGGTGATGGTGGTGGCGCGGATGCGGATCTTGCTCACCGTGCCCGACAGGTTGCCGATGGTGATGGTGTCGCCGATCCGCACCGGGCGCTCGAACAGGATCATGATGCCGGAGATAAAGTTGGCGAAGATCTCCTGCATGCCGAAGCCCAGGCCCACCGACAGCGCCGCCACCAGCCATTGCAACTTGTCCCAGCTCACGCCGAGGGTCGATAGGGTCGCCACAAACCCCACGCCGGCAATCACGTAGGACAGCAACGTGGTGGTGGCGTAGGCGCTGCCCTGGGCCAGGTCCAGCTTGGACAGCACCAGCACTTCCAGCAAGCCGGGCAGGTTGCGCGCCAGGGCGAAGGTGATGCCGATGATGATCAGCGCGCCGAGCATGTCGCCGATGCTGATCGGCACCATGCTGATATTGGCCCCGGTGCCGCTGGTGTATTCGTAGAGGGTGACGTTGTCGAGATAGGAGAACACCGAGATCAGGTCCGACCACACCCAGTACAGCGCCGCGATGAAGCCGCCGAGCAGGGCCAGGCGGATCAGGCGCATGGATTGTTCGTTGACCTGTTCGATGTCCAGGGTCGGCTCTTCGATCACCGCTTCGCCTTCGCCGGCTTCCTTGGCGGCCTGGCGTTTTGCCAATGCCCGCGAATAGGCCAGGCGCCGGGCGGCGACGCCCAGGCCGCGGGCGAACGTGGCTTCGATCACCAGCCAGAACATCAACAGGTACAGGGTGTTGATCAACCGGTCGCTGAGCTTCAGCGCGGTGTAGTAATAGCCGAAGCACACGGCGATAAACAGTGCGATGGGCAGCGCGGTAAACAACAGGCCCGCGGTTTTGCGGAACAGTGAGGCTTTCTCGTGGGTCGTGCTGTGCAACAGCAGGCGACCCAGCAGCCAGGCCATCAGCGCATAGCAGGTCAGCACCACGCCGATGCCCAGCACGTCGTCGGCCAGGGCTGCCGGCTGGTGCTCGGCAATGGCCACCACGGCCACCAGCGCCAGCACCACCAGCCCGAGCTTGCGTACCCAACCTTGCAGGAATGCGACCTGCGGTCGTTCCCAGCGGAAGTGCAATTCGGCGACGCCGCCTGGCGCGAGGATTCGGTAGGCGGTGTAGAACACCAACCACGCCTGGGCGATCTGCAACAGCGCGGCACCCAGGTTGGCGTTTTGCCCGCGGGCGTCGATCTGCAACGCATAACCGCATAACGCCAGGCCCAAGGCCACGGGCATGGCCAGCAGGATATTCACCAGGATCGCCTGGGGCGTGTGCCATTGGCTGTCACGCTTGAAGTGGCCGATGTCCATGTGAACCTTTTTCAGCCGCGCGTACAAGGCATTGCGCCGCCACAACAGTGCGCCGATCAACAGCAGCAACGGCAAGAACAGCAGCGGGCGCTGGGTCAGGCCGTCGTACAGTTCGCTGACGCTGGAGGCCCAGGGCAGGGAGGTGACTTGCTTGCTCAGGTGGTCCGGGACGGTTTCCAGCCACTCGGTGTCCAGCGGCTTGTTGCTGGGAATCCAGAACATCTGCTCATCGAGGGTCGCACGCAGGGTGGTGGCGGTGCTCAGCAGTTGTTTCTGGTTCAGTTGCAGGGTGATCGATTCATTGAGCAGCGCGCTCAGCTCGCGGCTCAGGCGCTCGAGCAGGTCGCTGCGGGTGATCGCCAGTTCCAGCAGAGTGCGCCGCAATTGCGGGGTGACCTCATCCGGCGGCTGGTTGGCCAGCAGGTTATCCACATAGGTGCTGGGCGAGCTGATCAGTTCGCGCTGCTGGTTGACCTCGAACTGGTACAGGCGAATGTTGGCGATGTCGTCGGCGAGGTTGCGGTCGACCGTGAGGCGCGGCAAGGCCTGTTTCTGTTTGTACAGAATCTTCGACAGCAGCAGGCTGCCCTTGAGCACGTTGATCTGCTCGTCCAGCGCCGAGTCGCTCTGGGTCACGGTGTCCAGTTGCTGCTTGGTCTGCAGGTTCTTCTGGGTCAGGTCGTTGAGGCGGTCGGTGCTTTTGAGCAGGTAGTCGGACAGCTTCAGGTTGGCCGCGCTTTCCGTGGCCAACAGGCTGCTGCTGCCGGCTTTCTGCGCTTCGATGGACTGTTGGGTCACCGTCTGCTGGGACTGGGCCAGGCGTTTCTGGTTGATCAGGGTTTGCAGGTCCTGGATCTCTTGTTCCAGGCGCGCGGTTTTTTCCACCACCAGGTCATGCTGGCTGTTGCCCAGGTCTTGCAGTTGGCTGTTGCCGGCCAGTTCCTGGCGGCGCAGTGGGATCAGGGCATTCAGCGACGCCAGTTCGGCGTTCAACTGGTTGCGCTGGTCGGCGCTGAGGGTTTTGCCATTGTCCTTGCCGGCCTTGAGGGTCGCGTTGATCTGCTGGATGCGCGTCTGGCTGCTGCTGATTTCGGTCTGCGCGCGTTCGGGGCGGGTCTGGGCGGCGATGGTCAGGCTGTTGGCGTCGGCCAGGTCTTTTTGCAGGTCGCCTTGCTGGGTGGTGCGCTGCACCAGCAGTTGTTCCAGTTGCGGCACCGGCAAGGTGGCGTAGCGCTGGGCCACCGGGACGACTTTGGTGGCCTTGAGCCGGGTCAGTTCGCGCTGGTTTTCGCTGGTCTGGCGCGGGGCGTCTTGCAGCTGGCGCTTGAGATCGGCCAGGCGCTGCTCGTAATCCTGCTTGTTGCCCAGGTGGGTCAGCGTCTGCTGCAGGATCGCCTGCAGCGCCTTCATGTCGGCGTCGGGCAGCTTACGGTCGGGCAGCTTGTCCAGGGTTTGCTGGATGGCGTCGGCGCTGGGCGGGTCGGCGGCGTATACGCTGCCGACACAAAGGGTCAGGCCCAGCAGGGCAGTGGCGAGAAAAGTGCGCAGGGTTGGCATAGAGACCGGTCGAGCAAGGTGAAGAATCGGGGCAGTATTGCCCCGCAGTTTAGAGGAAGAGTCCGGGGCCCGGGCGACTTCCTTCGGGGAATCTGACGCCGACTTTGCCAATCTTGTTCCCGTCCATGACGGCGACGGTCCAGATCGTGTTGTTCCACTCCACCTGGTCGCCGACCACCGGCGCGCCGCCGACTTTCTGGGTGATGAAGTGGCTCAATGGCATGTCCGGGTCGATGCCTTCGAGCTGCAGGCCGTACAGCGCCGAGACCGCGCCCAGCTGGGCGTCGCCTTCGAGGACGAAGTCGCCGAAGAAGCGCAAATCCAAACCGCGTTGCGGCGCCTGGCTGAACAGTTTGCCCAGGGCCGGCAGGTTGTGTTCGTGACCGATCACGCAGAGCAGATCGTCGGCTTCCAGCACCGTACTACCCGACGGATGGAGCAGTTGCTGGCCACGGAACAGCGCCGCGATACGTGTGCCTTCGGGCATTTTCAGCTCGCGCAGGGCTGCGCCGATGCACCATTTTTCCGCACCCAGGCGGTAGACGAACAGTTCCCATTCACTGGTGACGTGAACTTCCAGGGCGGCGCGGGAAATCGGCGCCGGCTCCGGTGGCACGGTCACTTTCAGCAGCTTGGCGACCCACGGCAGGCTGGTGCCTTGCACCAGCAGCGAGACCAGCACGATAAAGAACGCCAGGTTGAAGTACAGCTGTGCATGGGGCAGGCCGGCCATCAGCGGGAACACCGCAAGAATGATCGGCACCGCGCCACGCAGGCCGACCCAGGCGATAAAGGCTTTTTCGCGGCCGTGGAACGCCTTGAACGGCAGCAGGCCGACCATCACCGACAGCGGTCGCGCAAACAGGATCATCCACAGCGCCAGGCCCAGGGCGGGCAGCGCAATCGGCAGCAGGTCGTGGGGCGTGACCAGCAGGCCCAGCACCAGGAACATGCCGATCTGGGCGAGCCAGGCCATGCCGTCGAGCATATGCAAAATGCCATGACGGCTGCGCACCGGGCGGTTGCCGATCACCAGGCCGCACAGGTACACGGCGAGGAAGCCGCTACCGTGCAGGGCGTTGGTCAGGGCGAAGACGAACAGGCCGCCGGCGATCACCAGGATCGGGTACAGGCCGTTGGCCAGGTTGATGCGGTTGACCATCTGCAGCATCAGCCAGCCGCCGCCGAGGCCGATAAGGCCGCCGATGCCGAACTCGCGCACCAGGTGCAACAGCAGGTTCCAGTGCAGGCCGGTCTGGCCGCTGGCGAGCATGTCGATCAGGGTGACGGTGAGGAACACCGCCATCGGGTCGTTGCTGCCGGATTCGATTTCCAGGCTGGCGGAGACCCGTTCGTTGAGCCCCTTGCCGCCGAGCAGCGAGAACACCGCGGCGGCGTCGGTGGAGCCGACAATCGCGCCGATCAGCAAGCCTTGAATGATGTTGAGGTCAAACAGCCAGGCCGCGGCCATGCCAGTGAGGCCGGTGGTAATCAACACCCCCACCGTGGCCAGCGACAACGCCGGCCAGAGTGCCACGCGAAAACTCGCCACCCGGGTGCGCAAGCCGCCGTCGAGCAGGATCACGGCCAGGGCGAGGTTACCCACCAGGTAGGCGGTCGGGTAGTTATCGAAGATGATGCCGCCGCCGTCGACGCCGGCGACCATGCCCACGGCCAGGATGATCACCAGGATCGGAATGCCCAGGCGGGACGAAAGAGAGCTCACCAGAATGCTCGCACTCACCAGCAACGCGCCGATCAAGAACAGGCTGTTGATGGTGGTCGCATTCAAAGGCAGTACTCCATGGGCAAAATAAGGCGGACGCATTCTGACCATGCAGTCTGCGTGCCAGCGATTCTAACCTGTTGAATTGCCGCGCTGTCAAAAAGGTTTTAGCGACGGGCGCCGATCTAAATGTGGGAGGGGGCTTGCCCCCGATAGCTGAGTGTCAGCCAGCACATCTGATTCTGATACACCGAAATCGGGGGCAAGCCCCCTCCCACATTCTTAGAGGCGAAACCGCCCGACCATCCCGTTCAAGTCCACCGCCAGGCGCGACAACTCGTTGCTCGCGGCACTGGTCTGGCCGGCGCCGGTTGCCGATTGCACCGACAGATCACGAATGTTCACCAGGTTGCGGTCCACTTCCCGTGCCACCTGCGCTTGTTCCTCCGCCGCGCTGGCGATCACCAGGTTGCGTTCATTGATCTCGACAATCGCCGTGTTGATCGTATCCAGCGACATCCCCGCGCCTTTGGCGATGTTCAGCGTCGATTCCGCGCGCTCGGTGCTGTTGCGCATCGAATCCACGGCATGCTCGGTGCCGGCCTGGATACTGCCGATCATTCGTTCGATCTCGCTGGTCGACTGCTGGGTGCGATGCGCCAGCGCACGCACTTCGTCGGCCACTACGGCAAAGCCACGGCCGGCTTCCCCGGCGCGTGCGGCTTCAATCGCCGCGTTCAGGGCCAGCAGGTTGGTCTGGTCGGCGAGGCCGCGAATCACGTCGAGCACCTTGCCGATGTCGCGCGACTCATTGGCCAGGTCGCCGATCAGCGTCGCGGTGGCTTGCACGTCGCCGCTCATGCGCTCGATGGCGCTGACGGTTTCCTGCACCAGGTCGCGGCCGTCACCGGCGGAGGTGGTGGCGTTGCGCGAGGCCTCGGAGGTGCTCACCGCATTGCGCGCGACTTCCTCGACGGCGCTGGTCATCTCGTTGACCGCGGTGGCGGCCTGTTCGATTTCGTTGTTTTGTTGGGTCAGGCCACGGGCGCTTTCGTCGGTCACGGCGTTGAGCTCTTCGGCGGCAGAAGCCAACTGAGTGGCCGAGCCGGCGATGCGTTGCAGGGTGTCGCGCAGCTTGTCCTGCATCTTGGCCATGGCGGCCAGCAGGCGGCCAGCTTCGTCGTCGCCATCGACCTTGATCGGGCGTGTCAGGTTGCCTTCGGCGATTTCTTCAGCCGCGTCCAGGGCCTGGGCGATCGGCAGGGTGATACTGCGGGTCAGCAGCCAGGCGAACAACAGGGTCAGCGTCGTGGCGATGACCAGCAGCCCAACCACCAGGTCGAAGGCCAGGTTGTATTGGTCTTTGGCCTGCTGATTGGTGGCCAGGGCCATCTTGTTATTGATGTCCGCCAGGCGCGCCAGCACGGCGTTGATCTGCTCGGCGTTGCTCAGCAACTCGCTGTTGAGCAACTCGCGCAGCTCGTCGACCTGATTGGCCCGCGACATGCTCTTCATGCGCTCTTCGATCTGATGGTACTGGGCTAGCAGGCGCACGTATTCGTCGTAGGCCGCGCGTTCTTCGCTGCTGTCGATGAGTTTTTCGTAGATGCCCTGGGCGGTCCGAATCTGCTGGTTGCGCTGTTCGATGGTTTCCAGGGTTTTTTGCTGCGCGTCCGGCCTGCGGTTGGTCAGCAAGCGGTATGACAGCACCCGCAGGCGCAATGTCAGCTGGGTGAACTCATCGAGGGCGCGAATACTCGGGACGCTGGACAGCGTGATGTCTTCTGCCGCCGCGCGGATTTTGCTCATTTGGTTCAGGGCGAACACACCGAGAAACAACATGAGTGCGCCAATCATCGCGAAGCCTAGGAACGCGCGCGGCGCGATATTCATACTACGAAGAGACATGCGGGAGTCCTGGGGAGAAGCGCGATCCATGCGGCTATGAGACAGGGTGAGTATTACCTATCGGCAGTACGACTAAAGTCTATAGTGGCGTGTGTTTTTATCGCATCGGACGAGGGGCCGGGCCGATTCAGGAACCAGATGGGGGAAATGCAGTCACTAAGGCTCGAAAGTGCGGCCCGGCCCTTAACAATCGGGCTGCGCGCCGGGGATAACCCTGGCATCCGAGGTGAATTTTCTTTATCGTCACCGCCCTTTTAAAAAGCCCAGGAAATCAAAATGTTAGAAGCATCCCTCAGCCAACTGGAACAACTGGTCAGCGACCTGGTACAGCAGAATCAAGACCTGTTGGGCACCAATGAATCCCTCAAGGCGCAATTGGCCCGCGCCAAGGATGAGAATGACAGCCTGCAATTGAACCTGATGGAACAGGAAGAAAAGAACGGCGCGACCGCTGCGCGTATCCAGGCGTTGGTTGAGCGTGTGAGCGCAGGGCCTGTCAGCGCATGAACGAAGGGATAAAGGTCGTTTCGATTCTCGGAGAGGATTACTCGATCAAGGCTCCGGCCGGGGAAGATCAAACCCTGATGCACGCCGTGACCCTGCTCAAGGCCTCCCTGGCCACCACCAAGAAAAAGTACCCGACCCTGATCGGTGACAAGCTATTGGTACTGGCCGCGCTGAACCTGTGCGCCGAGCAGATCGAAATGCAACAGCGTCACCAGCAGGAACTCGACCGTTACCAAGAGCAAGTCAGCGCCACGGTCGAGGTGATTTCCAAGGCTATCGGACAGCCTTAGAACCACTCATCCTGCATGCCGAGGCACGTATCGTCGCGGGCCTCCAGTATTGCCAGTTCATGATGGCAGCCCGGTACTTCCCAGGTCAGGAAGTAGCGGGCCGCCTGGAGCTTGCCTTTATAGAACGCGGTGTCCGCCGCATTGCCCTTGGCCAGGCCTTCTTCGGCGCGAATCGCCTGTTCCAGCCAGCGCCAGCCAATCACCGTGTGCCCGAATACCTTCAGGTACAGCGCCGAATTCGCCAGGCTGCTGTTGACCTTGCCTTGGGCGAGATCCGTCAGCAGGCCGATCGTCACGCTTTGCAGGCGCGCCACCAACTGTTCCAGCGGTTCTCTCATGGCCTTCAGCGATGGATATTGCTGCGCCCGTGCGCCTGTTTCGGCGATCAACCGAATCAGTTGCTTCAGGCCCGCGCCGCCGTTCTGCGCGAGCTTGCGCCCCAGCAGGTCGAGGGACTGGATACCGTGGGTGCCTTCATGGATCGGGTTGAGGCGGTTGTCGCGGTAATACTGTTCCACCGGGTATTCGCGGGTGTAGCCGTGGCCGCCGAGGATCTGGATCGCCAGCTCGTTGGCCTTGAGGCAGAACTCCGAGGGCCAGGATTTGACGATCGGCGTCAGCAGGTCGAGCAGTTCGTGAGCGCGCTTGCGTTCGACGTCGGTTGCCAGGGTGGTGGTGTCGTCGAACAGGCGCGCGGCAAACAGGCCGAGGTCGAAGGCGCCTTCGACGTAGGCTTTCTGGGTCAGCAACATGCGCTTGATATCGGCGTGCTGGATGATCGACACCGGCGCGGTACTCGGGTCTTTGCTGTCCGGCAGGCGGCCTTGCGGGCGTTCGCGGGCGTATTCCAGGGAATACAGGTAGCCGGCGTAACCGAGCATCACCGCGCCCATGCCGACGCCGATGCGCGCTTCGTTCATCATCTGGAACATGCAGCTCAGGCCCTGGTGCGGCTTGCCCACCAGATAGCCGACACAATGCCCGTTATCGCCGAAATTCAGCGCCGTGGACGTGGTGCCACGCCAACCCATCTTGTGAAACAGCCCGGCCAGCAACACATCGTTGCGCTCACCCAGGCTGCCATCGTCGTTGACCAGGAATTTGGGCACGATAAACAGCGAAATGCCCTTCACCCCGGCCGGCGCGTCCGGCAGCTTGGCCAGCACCATATGCACGATGTTTTCCGACAGCGGGTGGTCGCCGCCGGAGATAAAGATCTTGTTGCCCTTGAGCCGATAGCTGCCATCCGGTGCAGGCTCTGCGCGGGTACGAATGTCCGACAGCGACGAGCCGGCATGCGGCTCGGTCAGGGCCATGGTGCCGAAGAAGCGCCCCTCGATCATCGGCTGCAGGAAGCGTTGCTTCTGCTCCTCGGTGCCGAAACTTTCGATCAGGTTGGCGGCGCCCATGGTCAGGAACGGGTAGGACGTTGACGCCGCGTTGGCCGCCTGGAAGTGCGCGAAGCAGGCCTGGGACAGCAATGTCGGCAACTGCATGCCGCCGGCTTCGAAACTGCGCGCGGCATTGAGGAAGCCGGCTTCCAGGAAGGCGTCCACGGCCGGTTTGACTTCCGGGATCAGGATGGCCTTGCCGTCCTCGTAGCGCGGTTCGTTTTCGTCGTTTTTACGGTTATGCGGTGCGAAGTACTTTTCGGCAATGGTGCGGGCGGTACTGATGGCCGCGTCGAAGGTTTCGCGATTATGTTCGGCAAACCGCTCGCGCTGGGTCAGGCCCTCGGCATCGAGGACTTCGTACAGCTCGAAAGCCAGATTGCGGGAACTGAGGAGCGTCTCGGACATGGCGGCTTACCTGTGTGGGAAGGAGCCTGAGTCTAAGTGCGCGAATAGAGGCTGGATAGCAAGATTGATCTGGGTGATGGAGGGGCAGAACGCGGACGAGGAATTGAAATACAGCCAAATGTGGGAGGGGCAAGCCCCTCCCACATGTTTACCGCGTTCCGGCAGTTAGCCGATGGTCATCAGGCTGGCGTTACCGCCCGCCGCTGCGGTGTTGACGCTCAGCGCACGCTCGATCACCAGACGCTCCAGGGCAATTGCTGTCTCGCCTTGGGACAAACCATGTACCCCGACAATCGCCCCGCCACGCTGGGCCACTTGCTGGCAAACCGCGCGCAGTTGATCGGAATCGCCGTGATGCAGGACTGCGTCGAACAGCACATCGTCCTTGGTCCAGTCGGCCACGCGCTTGATCTTCGCCTGAATCTCTTTCGGCAGGCGTGGGAACAAGGCTTTGGTCAGCTCGGTTTCCGGCCATACCGCCGAACCGCCGACGGCCAATACCGCCGCCAGTTGGGTCAGCAGGTCGCCTTCCACTTCCGCCAGGCACAGTACGTGCTCGCGGGGCAGGATGGCGTAGCTGTTGCGCTCGCCGGTCGGGCCGGCCAACAGGCGGGTGATACCGCTTTGCGATTGCGTGGCGAACCGGCTGCACAGGGCGCTCAGGTCGCTGAGCGTGTGGCTGTCGGCCCAGGCTTTCAAGGCGGTCAGCGGTTGGCTCATGGCGTCGCGTAGGCGCACGTCCGGTGCGGACAATGCATCGCCGCGAACGAAGGACTGCTCGATCGCATCGGTAGGACGCGTCGACAGCAGGCGGTACAGGTACAGCGGACCACCGGCTTTCGGGCCGGTGCCCGACAAACCTTCGCCGCCAAACGGCTGCACGCCGACCACCGCCCCGACAATGTTGCGGTTGACGTAGACGTTGCCGGCATGAACGTTGTCGATCACCTTGGCGATGGTCTCGTCGATGCGCGTGTGTACGCCCAGGGTCAGGCCGTAGCCGGAAGCGTTGATCTGGCCGATCAACTGGTCGATCTCCTTGCGCTTGTAGCGCACCACGTGCAGCACCGGGCCGAAGATCTCCCGTTGCAGCTCGTCGAAGCTTTCCAGTTCGATCAGGGTGGGCATCACGAAGGTGCCGCGCTTGATCTCTTCGCCGTCGGCGATCGCCACTTGGTACACCGCACGGCCTTTGTCGCGCATGGCCTGGATGTGTTTCTCGATGCCAGCCTTGGCTTCGGCGTCGATCACCGGGCCGATATCCACCGACAGGCGCTCCGGGTTGCCCAAACGGCATTCAGCCATGGCGCCCTTGAGCATTTCGATGACGCGGTCTGCAGAATCTTCCTGCAGGCACAGTACACGCAGGGCCGAGCAACGCTGGCCGGCGCTGTCGAAGGCCGACGACACCACGTCGATGACCACTTGTTCGGTCAGGGCCGAGGAGTCGACGATCATCGCGTTCTGGCCACCGGTTTCGGCGATCAGCGGGATCGGTCGGCCCTGGGCATCCAGGCGTCCGGCGACATTGCGTTGCAGCAGGCGCGCGACTTCGGTGGAACCGGTGAACATCACGCCTTTGACGCGATCATCGCCGACCAGGCGCGCACCAACGGTTTCGCCCTGGCCCGGCAGCAGTTGCAGCACGCCTTCCGGAATACCGGCTTCGAGCAGGATACGTACCGCTTGTGCGGCCACCAGCGGCGTTTGCTCGGCAGGTTTGGCCAATACCGGGTTACCGGCGGCCAGTGCGGCGGCGACTTGCCCACTGAAAATCGCCAGCGGGAAGTTCCACGGGCTGATGCAGACCACCGGGCCCAATGGGCGGTGGGCGTCGTTGGTGAAATCGTGACGCGCCTGCACCGCGTAGTAACGCAGGAAGTCCACGGCTTCGCGCACTTCGGCGATGGCGTTGGCGAAGGTCTTGCCGGCTTCGCGGGCCAGCAGGCCCATCAGCGGCTGGATCTCGCCTTCCATCAGGTCGGCGGCGCGTTCAAGGATCGCGGCGCGCTCGGCGGGCGGAGTCGCCTGCCAGATCGGGCCGGCGTTGATGGCGCACTGGATCGCGTTGTCGACGTCATCGACGGTGGCTTCCTGTACGTGGCCGACCACATCACGCAGGTCGGACGGGTTCAGCACCGGCGTCGCAGCTTCATTGCTGGCGGCGCAACCCAACATCGGCGCGGCTTTCCAGTGATTGTGCGCGGTGGCCAGCAGGGCGCAGGACAGCGACGCCAAACGGTGTTCGTTGGCCAGGTCGATACCGGCCGAGTTGGCGCGGTCGCTGCCGTACAGATCGCGTGGCAATGGAATACGCGGGTGCGGCAGGCCGAAGCCGCCTTCCAGCGTCGCCATTTGCTCGATGCTGGCTACTGGATCGGCCACCAGCTCCTGGATCGAGATGGACTGGTCGGCGATACGGTTGACGAACGAGGTGTTGGCGCCGTTTTCCAACAGGCGACGTACCAGGTAGGCCAACAGGGTTTCGTGGGTGCCGACCGGGGCGTACACGCGGCACGGACGGTTCAGCTTGCCCTCGGCCACTTTGCCGACGACCTGTTCGTAGAGCGGTTCGCCCATGCCGTGCAGGCACTGGAACTCGTACTGGCCGGGGTAATAGTTCTGACCGGCGATATGGTAGATAGCCGACAGGGTGTGGGCGTTATGCGTGGCGAACTGCGGGTAGATGACTTCCGGCACCGACAGCAGTTTGCGTGCGCAGGCGATGTAGGACACGTCGGTGTACACCTTGCGGGTATAGACCGGGTAGCCTTCCAGGCCTTCGACCTGGGCGCGCTTGATTTCGCTGTCCCAGTACGCGCCTTTTACCAGACGGATCATCAGGCGGTGGCGGCTGCGGCGCGCCAGGTCGATGACGTAGTCGATCACATACGGGCAGCGCTTCTGGTAGGCCTGGATCACGAAACCGATGCCGTTCCAGCCGCTCAGTTGCGGCTCGAAGCACAGGCGTTCGAGCAGATCCAGGGACAGTTCCAGGCGGTCGGCTTCTTCGGCATCGATGTTCAGGCCGATGTCGTATTGCTTGGCCAGCAGGGTCAGGGACAGCAAGCGCGGGTACAGCTCGTCCATCACCCGTTCGTACTGGGCACGGCTGTAACGTGGGTGCAGGGCCGACAGCTTGATGGAAATGCCCGGGCCTTCATAAATCCCACGGCCGTTCGAGGCTTTGCCGATGGAATGAATGGCTTGTTCGTAAGAGGCGAGGTACTTCTGTGCATCGTGTTCGGTGAGTGCGGCTTCACCGAGCATGTCGTAGGAATAGCGGAAACCCTTGGCTTCGAACTTGCTCGCATTGGCCAGGGCTTCGGCGATGGTTTCGCCGGTGACGAACTGCTCGCCCATCAGGCGCATGGCCATGTCGACGCCCTTGCGGATCATCGGCTCGCCGCTCTTGCCGATGATGCGGCTCAGGGATGAGGTCAGGCCCGCTTCGTTGTGGGTGGCGACCAGTTTGCCGGTCAGCAACAGGCCCCAGGTAGCCGCGTTGACGAACAGCGACGGGCTGTTGCCCAGGTGCGGTTGCCAGTTGCCGGTGCTGATCTTGTCGCGGATCAGTGCGTCGCGGGTGCCTTTGTCGGGGATGCGCAGCAGCGCTTCGGCCAGGCACATCAGTGCCACACCTTCCTGGGATGACAGGGAGAATTCCTGCAGCAAACCCTGGACGATGCCGGCACGGCCGCCGGCGCTCTTCTGATTGCGCAGTTTTTCTGCAATCGACGCGGCCAGCTTATTCGTGGCTTCGGCCATCTGGGCCGGCAGGCGAGCCTGTTCGATCAGCATCGGCACCACTTCCGGCTCCGGGCGGCGGTAAGCGGCGGTGATCGAGGCGCGCAGTACGGATTGCGGCAGGATGCTCTCGGCGAACTCGAGGAAGCACTGATGGGCGTGGTCGGCCTGGACCTCGCCGGCGTCATCGGCCTCCTTGCTGCTCAAGCCATTGAGCTCGGTCAGGGTTGCACCACCCTCGAGTTTCTCCAGGTAATTGAAAATCGCCTGCTTGATCAGCCAGTGCGGCGTGCGATCAATGGAGGTCGCGGCCGCCTTCAGGCGCTCGCGGGTCGGGTCGTCGAGTTTGACCCCAAGGGTGGTTGTAGCCATTTTCTTATCCTCATGGGTGCCACTACCGAGTGGCATCAGTTGGCGGCAAGATTAGCTTCGGTCTGGAAGAGGTGCAACCGGGTGCAACCCTTTTTATGCATGAAATTTTCGAGGTTCAATCGGAAAAAATCCCGGTCTCGACCGATTCTGCTTCTAGTTGGTGCATTTGCTTCTGAGTTCGGCTGTTCTTGCTCCGAAAAGGAGCAAAAACGCGGTGTTTTCTGTAAAATACATCAAGGTGCAACTTATTCGCGAGAAACTGGTTGCACCTTATTTGCTTTGTTGAATAGCATTCGCAGCCAAGGTGCAACCACCCGCATGGTGTGGTTCATCGGCTGACGGCTTTCCTGGGGAAACGTCAGTCATAAATGCGCGCGATGCAGCTACGTTTACTCACTGGATCAGTGGGTGGCCGTCTGACAGACCGCCGCTACATAAAAACAAAGCCAGGGCGTCACTTCTATGAGCGTTAGTAATCCAACCCTGATCACGTTCGTGATCTACATCGCAGCAATGGTGCTGATCGGCTTCATGGCCTATCGCTCCACCAACAACCTTTCCGATTACATCCTGGGCGGTCGCAGCCTCGGTAGCGTGGTGACTGCCTTGTCAGCCGGTGCTTCCGACATGAGCGGCTGGTTGTTGATGGGCCTGCCGGGCGCGATCTACATGTCCGGCCTGTCGGAAAGCTGGATCGCCGTCGGCCTGATCGTCGGTGCGTACCTCAACTGGCTGTTCGTGGCCGGTCGCCTGCGCGTGCAGACCGAGCACAACGGTGACGCCCTGACGCTGCCGGATTACTTTTCCAGCCGTTTCGAAGATAAAAGCGGCCTGCTGCGGATCATCTCCGCAGTAGTGATCCTGGTGTTCTTCACCATTTATTGCGCTTCCGGCATCGTGGCCGGTGCCCGCCTGTTCGAAAGCACCTTCGGCATGTCCTACGAGACTGCGCTGTGGGCCGGCGCGGCGGCGACGATTGCCTACACCTTCGTCGGTGGTTTCCTGGCTGTGAGCTGGACCGACACCGTACAAGCCACCCTGATGATCTTCGCGCTGATCCTGACGCCGATCATCGTGTTGCTGGCTACCGGCGGTATCGATACCACGTTCCTGGCGATCGAAGCGAAGAACCCCGACAACTTCAACATGCTGAAAAATACCAGCTTCATCGGCATCATCTCGCTGATGGGCTGGGGCCTGGGTTACTTCGGCCAGCCGCACATCCTCGCGCGCTTCATGGCGGCGGATTCGGTGAAGTCGATCGCCAAGGCGCGTCGCATCTCCATGACCTGGATGATCCTGTGCCTGGGCGGCACCGTGGCCGTGGGCTTCTTCGGCATCGCCTACTTCTCGGCGCACCCGGAAGTGGCCGGCCCCGTGACCGAGAACCACGAGCGCGTGTTTATCGAGCTGGCCAAGCTGCTGTTCAACCCATGGATTGCTGGCGTTCTGCTGTCGGCGATTCTGGCGGCGGTCATGAGCACCTTGAGCTGCCAATTGCTGGTGTGCTCCAGCGCCCTGACCGAGGACTTCTACAAGACCTTCCTGCGCAAGAACGCTTCCCAGGTTGAGTTGGTGTGGGTCGGTCGTGTCATGGTGCTGCTGGTGGCGTTGATCGCCATCGCTATGGCCGCCAACCCGAATAACCGCGTGTTGGGCCTGGTGAGCTACGCCTGGGCCGGTTTCGGCGCCGCGTTCGGCCCTGTGGTACTGATCTCGGTGATCTGGAAGCAGATGACCCGCAACGGCGCACTGGCTGGCATTCTGGTCGGCGCGATCACCGTGATCGTGTGGAAGCATTTCGAATTGCTGGGCCTGTACGAAATCATCCCAGGCTTCATCTTCGCCAGCCTGGCGATCTACATCGTCAGCAAGCTGGGCGCGCCGACTGCGGGTATGGTTGAACGCTTTGATGCTGCGGAGAAAGACTACAACCTCAACAAATAAAACCTCGGGCGTTATGCGCCTGATGTGTTGAAGAAAACGGCTCGCTATCTTTTGGATAGCGGGCCGTTTTTCCTTCTGGTGCTTAAGCAAAGTAGATAGCGACCAAACGAAATCTGGCCCCTGCAATCGGGTGCTTATACGTTCAATTGATCACAGAAATGAAAGATCGTCGCGCCTGCAACTCCGACTAGTCCGATCAGGGCTGTCCCGTGAAGAGCAAGTTTTAGGCAGCTCGGAAACGCCTCCACCTGCTGTAAATCAACGACGCCACGTTTTGCATTCCATCGCGGCAGAGCGATTGCCACGTAGACCACGCATAGCCTGCCCAATCTTCCACGTAAGGAGTTGCTCAAAAGATGTTTGTACGTGCTCAAGAGGCTGCACTGATCCAAATAGCGCTCCATCACCTCTAATTTCCGATAGGCCAGAAATAGATCGAGAATAACCGCTATGAGCATTGCGGCCGCTGACCCAAGTGCTATTTGGTCTTTCGTGGGGAGATTGAGGAAGTACTCAATATTCATACAGAACCTCGCAAAAAAAGCGGCTCGCGTTTTTTGAATAGCGGGCCGTTTTTTCTCAACTGGTCAGTCAAAGTAAATGACGATCAGACCTATCAATCCGGCTGCGCCAATAAGCGCCGTGCCATGAAGCATGAGCTTTGTGCTGCGCGGAAAGGCTTGTACCTGCGGGAGGTCAATGACTCCCCGTCTTGCATTTAGCCTGGGTAGTGCGACGGCCACATACACTGCGCAAAGCCTCATCATCCTTTCGCGCGGTGAGTTTCCCCAGTAGCTGCTGTGGAAGGCGACTAGGCGGCACTTGTTCAAGAGCGCTTCCATGGGTTCAAGTTTTCGGTAACACAAGAAGAGCCCGATGATGGTGGTGGTGATGACTGCGGATGCGGAGCTGATGGCAATCAAGGAAGTAGCAGGGAGGTTCAAGAAGTCATCAATACTCATACAAAAGCTCTCCTACCTTCTCGCCGCTTTCCCCACCTAAGTACCCACCGGCCGCACCTCCGGCTCCTCCGGCGAATAGCATGCAAGCTAAGGATACCGGACCAGTGGTGGGGGCCAATATGGCAAAGCATAGGAGTGATCCGGCAGCGCCGCCCACCACGCCGCCTGACACACCTAACGTCAGTTTCCCAAGTTCCACATATTTTGCTCTTCTGCATTGTTCTTCCCTCCCGGTAGAACACGCCTCCTTGATCTCCAACGCCGTTGCAGTCGTACTCAACGCAATGCCCAGCGGCGTGCCCTTTTTCAGCAGTTTTGCTGTCTTCGAAACTCGCGCAATCGTTTCGCTGTACCTCTTTATCTCTCCGCTGTGCAAATAGCTCTTGGTCGAGATTCCCAGCATTTTTTTGATCGAACCTTCATTGCGTAGCCCTGTGCCATAACGCGCAAAACTACGCATTTGCGCGTCCAGTTTGGCAAACAGGGTTTGGCGTCGAGCGAGGAACTCATCTCGCGCAGCACCGCCACCCCGGCGCAGGAATTGTTTGTGCAGTGCATCAATTTCTTCGAGGGTCTTTGCAATGTTTTGCAAGTGTCGACTCCAGGCATCACCCGCCGTGCCTATCCCCAGCGAAGCGTAGCCCAGCAACTTTTTCAGCAAGTCATAGTTGTGCAGTGCAAAAGCATCCCCGCCTTCGGCCATCACGCTATGCCGAATATCCCAGGCGGCTCGCATCAAGTGTGACTCTTGCGGGGTGCAGATCGCAGTGGTTTCGTCACCGATGATCACTAACTGTCCCGGCAGTACGACAACATTGCGGATGTGGGTATTGAGGGTGTCGAACTTGGCTTCGGCATATGGGTTCAAGCGCAAACTTGCCTTGAGCTCCACCGAGGTTTGTTGGCGGTCATTGATGAAGGCATAGGGCTGAGGCATTAGCGACTCCCCAACCATGGTGATCGGTTCGAAGGGCGGTCATTGCTTGCCATGGAAACAGTCCTTTTTGAATGAGCATGGCTGCGCAATTTAAAGAGGGGTTCGAGCGGTGTCGTGGTTTTGGCGGGGGATTTTTCGGTGGTTTTTTGCTTTTGGGAAAAGGGCTACTGAGTTGCGCCAGGTTTCCGACAGAGGCGTGAATGTTCACTGCCTTTGCGCCGACGACCT
>Ga0208898_1000075_pt1 | contig 121926 bp, 156 predicted proteins | sample VirMetDEL_Mar_4_FD_184513 | JGI IMG/M metagenome (GOLD analysis project Ga0208898, IMG submission 184513) | Aqueous microbial communities from the Delaware River and Bay under freshwater to marine salinity gradient to study organic matter... | ecosystem: Environmental > Aquatic > Marine >...
TGCGGGGCGAGGTGCGGGGCGAGGTGCGGGGCGAGGTGCGGGGCGAGGTGCGGGGTACCGGGTGCGGGGTACCGGGTGCGGGGTACCGGGTGCGGGGTACCGGGTGCGGGGTACCGGGTGCGGGGTGTGGTCCTGCCCCGAAACGCCGAAAGGCCCCGGCCCGGTGGGGGACCGGGGCCGGGGCCAGTGGGGGAGGAAGGGGTCAGTCCCGGAAGACTTCCCCCATGAGCGCCGTCAGCAGCGGGGTCGGGGACCCGGCATCGGCGGCGGCATCTTCAGCAGCGGCGACCCGCTGGGTGGCAACGTCGATCAGTTCGCACGGGACCCATGCGTCACACCCGGCGGTGTGGTCGATCTGGTAGTAGCTGCCATTGAACGTCTCCGGGGCGGCGCACTCGGCACACGCCTTGCCGGTGGGGATCACGTCGCCCTTGTTGACCCGGCGCCCGCACTCGGGGCAGTTCCAGTGGGTCACCCGGATCCGGGCGCCGGGGTCGATGGGCATGTACCCCACCTCGTTCAGCTTCTCGTTGCAGTCTGGACAGTTCATTCGCTTTCCTCCCGGTAAGCTCGCCCCCCGCCTTGGGGGGCTACCGCCACCCTACCGGGTTTCGCACCGGTTGTACACCCCCAGTCGAAAGAAATTTCGATCAATCTTTCGATTCCACGATGCGGAACGGTTCCACGATGCGGAACGAACGAACGTTCGCACGAACGGATGTTCGCACGAACAGGTGTTCGCACGAACAGGTGTTCGCCCCGCACGGATGTTCGCCGGGACCCTCCGGGTCAGCATCTCCCGCTCAAGACCCCTCACTCTAACAGAGTCAATGGTGTCCCTACCATACGGCGGTCCGGATTGCAAGCCTCCCCGCTCCCCGCCCCGGAACGATCCGGGGCGGGGCGGCAGGGGGAGGAATCCTAGGCGGTCAGTTCCATGACCTTGCGGTCCGCAGCGTAGCGGAGCATGACCTTCACGCCCATACGGTCGGCATCCGCCTTGTTGATGTACGGGCCGTCCACGGTGCGGAAGTCCAGATTGCCGTTCCAGTCCTTGCGGGCGTCGGTCTGGTTACGGTACTCCCGACCGTATGCTGCCCGAACGGTGATGTATTGCATGATGCCTCCCGGCGGTAGTTGCCGCCCCCGTTGGGCGACTGCTGTCAGTGTAGCGTGGCGGGCGATGCTTGCAACGTCATCCGCCGATATTTCTCAGGAATCTTTCCGGCCCCGGATCGGTGGGGTGCGGTCCGGGGTGTGGGGTGCGGGGTGTGGGCGAGGTGTGGGCGAGGTGTGGGCGAGGTGTGGGCGGGGTGTGGGGGCACCCCGCCCCGGTGTCACCCTACGGGCAGGAAGTCCAGCAGACGCTAGGGTCCTGCACGTTCGCCCAGATTGCCAGGGCGCAGTAGGTGATGACTGCCAGCATTCCCACTAGGAACGCCACGTCCAGCCAACGGGACCATGCCCGCCGCTGCCCGCTCACGGTGCCAGCAGGATCGAAAGCTCCCGCGTGATCGGAACGCAATCCGCCACCCGGCAGGCGATCAGCCCGGAAGCGAGGCGGGGGATGACGTACTCGTCCGCCGTCCACCCCGCACGGTCCACCCCGGCGATGCGGACGACGGTAGGGGGTCCGATCTCCCTCAACGAGGGCGGGATCACCGCATAGTTGAGGGGAAGATAGGCGGCGATCCTGGCGGCGTGCTTGTCGTAGGACTCGCCCGCCGGGACCGTGGATTCTAGGATCAGGATTTCTCTCCACATGGTGCACCTCCCGATGCGTTGCCTCCCCCCTGTGGGGAGGTCTGCGACTACCCTATCACCGTTCGCACGGGTTGCGGTGGATGTCGTGCCAGAAATCTGAGAGATTTCGCCGTTCCGCATTGTGGAACGATTCCGCATTGTGGAACGAACAGGCGTTCGCACGAACGAGTGTTCGCCTCCGGCGGGGGGTAGGCGGAGGGCAGCGGGAGGGGTCGGGACCTCCCGGCGGCGGCTGCGCTCCCTAACAGAGCCGATGGTGTCCCTACCACACTTCGGGCCGGGACGCAAGTCCACCCGTCACCCCACCCCGACGGATGCCGGGGCGGGGTTTGGGGGAGGTCTTACTTGAACATCCAGGCAGCGCCTTCTAGCTCAGATGCGATCCCGTCGAGGTCATCCCCGAGAACATCGACCAGGGCGGCGGTGACGTTGGCACGCATGACGGCGGGGCCACCAGTCTCGGGGCGCTCGCAGGGGCGGCGGTTGAACAGGGTTCCGCAGCCTGATCCGAAGAAGATCATGCGGGCGTCTTGGTAGTCCTCGGCGTTGCCCTCTTCCACGGCATCGTGGAGGGACTCAACGTCCCAGGGTTCTCCGCAGGTGGTGCAGTAAATATCCATTGTGTCTTTCCTCCCGCCGAGTTTCCTCGGCGTATTGCTTTGGGTCGGGTGTGCCCCGAGGTGTGGGGCGAGGTGTGGGGCGAGGTGTGGGGCGAGGTGTGGGGGAACACCCTGCGCCGGATTGCAAGTCGCTCCCGTAGCCCCGACCCGGTGGGGGAACCGGGCCGGGGTCGGGGGAGGAATCAGTCGGTAAAGCCGCCCAGGTTGTCCTCGGCGGACTGCTCGGCGGCACGCTCGATGGCCTCGGCCTCGGCGTCGTCGGCGTCGGCGTCGGTGGCCTCGGCCTCGATGCGCTGGCCGTGGAGGTCGTAGCCCGGAACCAGGCAACCCTCTAGGGCGGCGAGCATGTTGGCCCAGTAGCAGCGCTGGCGGTCACGCTCGACTCGTGCGGTTTCCTCGGCCTGCATGGCCTTCTTCTCGGCCTTGGTGAGGAAGCCGCCCGTGCGGTTGCGGCTGATGGGCCGACGCTGCATCGGGATGTGAACAATCTTGGTATCCATGGTGAACCCTCCCGGTTCTGGATCCTGCCCCTATCTGCGGGGCACCGACTCGGTGTCGGTAGAACCGAGTGTACACCCATTCGGACGGGTTGCGGCACATTTCACCAAAGAAATTTCGACCAATGTTTCGGTTCCACGATGCGGAACTGTTCCACCATGCGGAACGAACGCCTGTTCGCCCCGGCGGACGCTCGGCGGACGCTCGGCGGCAGGCGGGCTGCGCCCGGGTGGGCACCTCCCGGCACGCACGCGCTTGTCTATCCCTACCTATGGTGTCCCTAGCACAGGTCGGGCCAGAATGCAAGTCGGCCCCGGCCCCGGCGCCCCGGCCCGGAGTGAACCGGACCGGGGCGAGGGGGGAGGATTCAGTAGCTGCCCTCCTGCACGTGAAGGGGAAGGGCGGCGATGTGGTCGTTGATGTCCCAACCTTCACGGTATGCCATTTCCTGCTCGGTGAGGATGCGGTGGCGACGGGCGAGCCAGTCGTTGTCGTCCGGCCCTTCGGCCCACTCGCAGGCTTCCAGCCAGCTGTTGACGGCGCGGCGGAAGTTGGCGTAGTTGTCGGCACCGAGCAGCGACTGGTCGCCGTTCAGGATGCGACCGGCGAGCGAGTCCAGATGGGCCGTATCACCCGAGGTGTTGGCAGCCTTGGCCGATGCGATCAGCATCAGCAGCTCGCTGCGACGGCTGATGTAGCGCTCAAACGCCGTCACCATGTGCTCGGCAGCCTCGGTCGGCGTCGGATCAACGTCGCCCATCTCGCAGGCGTGGCACATCCAGTCGATGCCGCAGCCGCCGACGTAGACGCCGTGCTTGCAGTGGTCAATCATGATTTCTCCCAGGCGGTGGAGGCGGACCGTCCGGCCCCAACGCCATTCACTAGAGTACCGGCTGCTGCACCGTTTTCCACCCTGTCAGGTGAGATATTTCAGCGTTCCGTATCGTGGAACGGGTCCACCATGTGGAACGGCGAGCGGAAGCGGACGGAGGCGGGCGGAGGCGGGCGCCGCCGGAGGCGGGTCAGCATCTCCCGCTCAAAGGTTGTGTGTCTATCCCTGCCGATGGTGTCCCCAGCGGGGGCGAGGGCCGTAGCCCCCACCCCCAGGGGGGAGGTGATCCTAGTCCTTGTAGCTACCGATGCCGGGCGGCTTGCAGCGACCGGATGAGACGTCGCGGAGTTCGTAGCGCACAGTGCCGATCCTCAGTTCGTCGGGCGGGGTGTCAGCGGTCATCGGTCGGTTCCCACTTCACGCCATCGACCCACACATGAACCGATCGCCCCGTCGGGGATGTGGTGACCTCGACCTTGCGGCCAACGTCGATCACGGTTTGGTGGTAGGTGCCGCCTCGGTGCGTGAACGAGAACAGCCGTACGTCGGGTGTCTGGTCAGCGGTCATCGGACAGGGCCTCTCTCCATCGGTCTTGGTTCGTCTGGATGAACTTCGGGGCGGGCCTGTCGAACGCTTCCAACATCCCCAACAGGTGCGGGATGTCTCCCGATCGAGCGAGGTTGACCTCCGCCTGTAGCCGTTCGATCTCGGCGGCGGCCATCTGTCGCAACGACTTAGGTCGGTCTGCGGCATCCGTCCAAGAGCAGTCGCACCCCAGCGACGCCGTATCGGCAAGCAGCCACTTCACGATTTCGCCGGGTGTCGGGGTGTCAGTCATCGGTCGGCTCCTCGGTAGCGGCGGCGAGGTACTCAGCATTGCGCTCACGTATCGACGACATCCCGGTCATCCGAAACGCTGCGTTCTCCCACCGCTTGCACCTCGCCTGTAGCCGTTCGATCTCGTCGGCGGCAGCGATTGCATCTGCGTCGGGATAACCGCCGTGGACCTTGACTCGCAACCGTTCCACGAGGTCGGGTGTCGGGGTGTCAGTCATCGGTCACTCTCCCTCCTCAGGGGCATAGAACTGCCCCCATTCCTTGTCGGTCTTGCGGTTCGCAAGAACCCTGCTGGCAGCGGGGCCGTAGACCCCACGGGCGCACTCCACCCTCTCCTGATGGCGACGTGCGTCGCTCCTGTCAAACTGAGCCATCTCGGCCCTCCTCTTCCTTACCACTTCCTAGTGTAGCAGGTTCTGTCAGGAAACCAACGTCCGGGCCGGATTTCTTGGCAGAAAGTTTCGGGGCGCCGATGCGGGGTCGGTGCCTCCCGGCCAGGGGCGGGCCGGGGTGCGGGGCGGGGTGTGACCCCCGCCCCTGGGCGCTAGCCCTGCGCCTGGTTCAGGCGCTCGCACCGGGCGTGATCCCGGGCGACCCGCTGGGCCTCTGCGGCCTCCAGGCGCTCCCGCATCTCACGGGTGAGGAACGCTCCGGGACCGAACGCCGCCCGACTGATCTTGCGGCGCTTGGTTGGCACGTAGATGATGGACATTTGCAGACCTCCCAGTCTGTCGGTGGTGGCTCCTCCGGCCACCTGTAGAACAGTCTACAGGTCACGGGACGAACAACAACCTTTCACCCAAACTTTTCCAGAAACTTTTTGCCGGGGTCAGGGCCTCCCGGTGCACGGCATCAGGGCCGGGGTGGACCATCCACCCCGACCCCCTGCCCGTCACCCGTAGAGGGCGGCGTAGGTGAGGACCGGCACCCGGTCGGGGCCATCGGTCGGCGTTTCCGACCAGCCCTGCAGGATGCGGGACACCCCGGCCTTGTCGGACTGCGATCCCCAACCCGGCGAGATCGCCGCTACGTCACGGTCATCGGACACCGTGAACATCAGGGTCGAGTAGTGCCACACGTCGGTCTGTCCGGCGTGAGTGTGGGCCACCCAGGTGGACGCCTTCACGTCACGGTCGGGGTTGGCCCGACTCACGTCAAGCAGTTTCGGCAGTGAAGTCTGCACGGTACCTCCTAGTGCCCTGAGGTCGATCCCCAGCGGCACCCCCTACGGTACCGGCCTGCACACCCTTTCACAACGTGCTAGCTGAGATTTTTTTACGTTCCGCATTGTGGAACAGTTCCACCATACGGAACAGGCGACAAACAGGCGGACGACAGCGGCGAGGCGGGCGAGCAGCCCGAGGGTGAGACCCTCCCGCCCCCATACGCGCTTGTCTATCAGAGCCTATGGTATCCCTACGGGTACCGGGGGCCGGTCGTCGGCGCTCACAGCTGGTACCCCTCGCTCACGATCAGCTCGGCCCAGTCCGAGACGAGGGCGTCGAGGCGCTCGGTCAGCGGGGCGGGCACGGCCTCGGTGACGAGGCGCAGCGCCACTGACAGCGGGGTGTCAGCGTTCCAGATCTCCTCCTCGACACGCTCGATGTCGTGCTCGATGGCGGCTCGCCTCTCGTACGGGGCTTCGAGTCGGGCGTCGTAGCTGCTCATCGCCCACGCTCCGGCAGGACCGTCAGCTCGTCGTGCAGGAAGGGGACCGAGGTCGGCTCCCCGTCGATGCCGAGGGCGGCGTCCTTGAGGGACACGGGGGTCACCTGATAGTAGCCCGGGATCCGGGACAGGCCGGTCACGATGCCGGTCCACCCGGCGTCGGTGCGGACTCGGAGGTTGAGGAGAGATGTCTTCACGGTGGTGGTTCCTTTGGTATGGGTGATGGTATCTGTATCGGTCAGTGTATCGGGGAACTTGAGGACTTCCACTGTGACGTGTGTCACAGGGCTGTCAGTAGCACCGGTCGCACGAGCAGTGCGGGCGGCGGTGCGACTCGCACCGGTCGCTCGCCTCGTGAGCCGGACCGTGCGGGTCGGTGCCGTCCTTGCGTGCGTCGCACGACGGGCACCCGGCGACGAACACGTTGTACCGGGAGCGCTGGATCTCCAGGTCACCGACCGGCAGGTAGCGGTACTCCTTGCCGGACTTCGCCGTCGCCATGACGGCGCCGTCCTGGGCGTTGCGTGCCACGCACTTGATGACACGGTCAGCGTGCGGTGCGTCCGTCACCAGGACGTCGTTCACTTGCAGCTCGGTGGGATGGATCATCATCGGTTGTTCTCCTTGGGGAAGGGCGACCGTGCGCCGTGGATGAGATGGATGGTGCGATTGAGGGTGGTCGGGTCCGGGCGCTCGGCGTAGATCGTCGAGCAGTGGGCGGGGTAGCCCGTGTTCTGGGCCTGGTTGGACTTCATTGACAACTCCTTGTCAGTAGAGGCGGGTCATCGCCGCCTTGATGATCTGTTCGGATGAGAACATGGGTACTCCCTGACGGTGAGAACGGACGGTCCGTCATCAGCGCCACCCTTTAGGGTAGGGCATCGAGCACGGTTTACCAACGTGCTAGGTAAGATTTCTTTGCGTCCCACAATACGGAACTGTTCCACATAGTGGAACGAACAAATGTTCGCCTCGACCGAAGGGGCGCCGCCGGAGGCGGGCCAGCATCTCCCGCTCAAAGGTTGTGTGTCTATCACTACCTATGGTGCCCCACGGCAGGGGTCGCCCCCTCCGAGACTCACCGGGTGCGGTGAGTCTCGAAGAGGACGTACAGCCCGATACCGATGGCCCAGATGAAGATACTCACTTCTTCGCCTTGCTCTTGGAGGGTCGGAACTCTCCGTTCGGCCAAAGGTACTTGCCGTCCCGCTTGCCGTGGTTCTCACCACGGTGCGGCTTGCAGAACAGGCACTGCCCGTCCTTGAGGCGGGCCTTGTTGCGAAGCCGCTTCGTTTCGGCGGCGTCATTTCCGGACCACATAGCTTGTTTCCTTCCCTTGTGTCCTATTACTTAGGGTAGCGGTTTCTGCGAAGAAACCAACGCCTAGGTAACATTTTCTTTTGAGAGCCTTACTTGCCCTCAGCCTCAGGGATGATCCAGAACTCTCGTTCGTCGTCCATTAGAGAAGCCCCCATACGGCTCGGGTGGCGAGTGCAATCAGAATCCACAAGGGGATGCTGAACACGGTCGCCCAGAAGATTCCTACCAAGACGTTTCCGTCTTCGTCCATAGCTCTGTCCTTCATTGTGCTTCCTCTCAGTGGGCGCAGCCGGTTTGGCCGCACGACCCACAATAGTCGTCGTCCGGGATTGGGAGCAAGTCTTTCACGCTCACTCGGTGTCGGTAGTCATCGCCAACAGCAACCACAAGCACGTCACCGCTCATGTCTGCCAGGCAGGAATCGTCAGCGTCCCACCAGAACTCATCGTCCGGGTCAGGCTCTGCCATCGGGAACCCACGACCCTCAGGTACCCCCGGAGGGGGAGCCGAGGGCCGAAGCCCCCGACCCCGCCGGGTCAGTCTCGGCGTTGGGTTTCTTCCCAAGCCTCGAAGTACCGTTCGCCCCAGGCGCTGTCGATCCACTGTTCGAGCGTGTCGATGACATCAGGGGAGTGGTAGCTGACATCGTTGTTGTCGATGGCCCGCTCGTAGTCCCAGGCGGCGTGGTGCTTGAGCCAGTGCTCGTACGCCTTGTCCCAGTATTCCTGGGAGGTGTTGGTGGTGAGCCATGCGTCGTAGTTGGGGAGTGTCATACTGTTAGGGCCTCCTACCCTGCGGGAGCGGTCGCTCCACTTCTTCTAAGCGTAGCGGGGCAGGAACCGTTTCCCACCCCGCTAGCTAAAGTTTTTCGGAAACTATCCGAGGTTCGGCACGACCCCGAGCAGAAACGCTAGCGTCCGCCGAAACTGACGGTCAGTGACTCCCGGAGGGAGGTAGCCCATCAGAGCACCCCCGTCCAGTCGTTGCTGGCACGCTCCGGCACCCGGCTCCACTCGAAAGCGATACGGATCGCATCACCCATCGTGGAAAGCTCAGCCACCGTCACCGGCTCACCGTCCTCGTTGGTCTTGGCCGTGTCCACGATCGTGTACTCCAACCACTGCCAGTCCTCGGGGGTCCAGTGGACCACCGGCTGGAACCGGTTGGCCTTGCTCACCGTCATGGCGATGGCGTGAAGGTGGGCGTGGTACATGGTGGTCTTCGTGTCTTCCATGTTCCTCTCCTGTGCTCAGCGGCCCCAGTTGGCCGGGTTGTTGTAGTTGATCCCGGGCGGGTCCATCGTGACGCACTCACCGGTACGGTGGTAGGCGACGACTTCCTGCCGGGTCGGGTTCAACAGCGGCAGCGGACGCTTGTACGGGTCGGCGTTCACCGACTCAAACGTGCCGCAGGTCTTGCAGATGCTCATGGTTTCTTCTCCCTTGTTCGGGCTGGCTGCCCTGTGTAAACCAAGGTAGCGGGCTGGCATCGAAACACCAACCCGCTACCTAAAGTTTCTTAGCCCCAGCTACGGTGGACCTCTCGGACCGTTTCCCGCCCGTCGTGCTCCGAGATGTAAACCTCGGCGTCGTCGGGCACATCCACGACCCTGAGTCGGGAGTAGCTGCCGCTGGCCTCGTCGCACAGCAGTTCGACCACTTCGACCAGAGCGGGCAAGCTGCGGTACTCCAGCTCGTGGGACTCCATGCCCTGACTCCAGGGGTTAGTGTTCCAGTAGCCGAAGCCGTACTCGGTGTCGTCCGCTTCGACGTAGACCGAGCCGAGGCGGCGGTGCGCCGCATCGCTAAGGCTGAAGCCTCCCCAGCACGTGTTGATGACCATCTTGGGCATGGTCGGTGCCTCCTTCCGAGGGACGTTCCCTCGCCATTCGATAGTACCGGCTGAAACACGGTTTCCAACCTCTCAGCCAAGATTTTTTGTGTTCCGTATTGTGGAACAGTTCCGCATAGTGGAACGAACAAATGTTCGCCTCGGCGGGTGCCCGCCAGCGGGGGCGGGTCAGCGTCTCCCGCTCCTACTCTGTGTGTCTAACAGAGCCTATGGTGTCCCTACGGGCAAACCCCGTAGCCTACTGGCTCACTCCCGAACCCCCCGGACCCCGCATACGCAGGGCCGGGGGATAGGGGGAGGTAAGTGCCCCAGCAGAGAGTCGAACTCTGCCCTCTACTAGCGACATCCAGTCTCACGGGGACAACCGCCGAACCGGTGCCTGTCCACGCTAGTAGGTTCCCAGCCTTTGGTGGAGCATGGTGAGCAGTTTATCCTCATGCTCAGGAGGATACCGTACTGTTGTATTACCAGGGCCGCACGCCCGCCCTGCTCTCTACGGCTTTATCTATGCCGATGTTGAGAACTCGTCCCGGCTCATGGGCCGACCGTCGAATGCGATGGCGTAGGGCGTGGGATCATAGTTGTCTAGCATCTCTGCGATCTTCATCCCGAGGTCGATCATAAGCTCTTCCCCGTCGGGGATCATCTGAGCTACGAAGTCGGTCAGGGTGTTGATGCTGTCAGAGACTTCCTTGGGGATGGAAACAGAGCCGGAGCTACCGCCGCCATGCCAGAGGTCACGTTCGATTCGTTTAGCGTTTTTCACAGTTCCTCCTGTGTGTTGCTTGCAGTAACCCCCATGTTAGCGGGCCGGTGAGGGAACACCAACCCGCTACCGGGGATTTATCAGAAGACCGGATCGAAGTCCCGAGGATCGCTAATCTCTCCCCGACCTTCGTAACGGTAACAACCACCGCCGTCACCGCCACAGCCGTAAGCGTCGCAGATAGGGCAGGTGGGCGGCTCCATCAGGTACGCCTCGTACTGTTCATCGTACTCGGCTTCCTGATCGGCTTCCATATCCGCCAGATCCTTACGGATCTCGTTGAGATCGTCTTCGTGAATATCCACGCTTCCTCCTAGCTGGCTACTGTGCTTCACCAGCAATACCTAGGGTAGCGGGCTGGGGACCAAACCCCAACCCGCCACCTAAGATTTTTAGAGTTCGTCCTCATCCTCGAACAGATGCGAGGTCAACACAACGAACAGTTGCATCAGATCCTTAGCGTCATCCTGATCGACAGCCATACCGTTGACCATGCTGAAGTACGCCATCTTCTCACGTCCCTCGAACATATCGAACGCTTCCATCTCGTCCTCAACCTCACCAGACTCCAGAGCTTCCTCTCGGAGAGCCTGGATGCCTTGACCGATCATCCGGGCGCCCGTCAGCATCAACAGGCCCCGATCGTTCAGATCAAGGTAGGTAGCGTCCTCTCGGACGATCGCACCCTCAGCCATGATCGGTCACCCGGCCTCGGCAAGCCTTACGGTCGGCCTGCTTCTTACGGTCGGTGAACGTGGCAGCACGCTGGCGGCGACCGTCCCGAAGGGCGTCCACATACTCCTGACGGAGCAGGTCAGACATGATCTGCCCCTGCGTCCTCTGCTTCTTGTTCTTCTTAGTCTTAGCCATAGTTTTATTGTACCTCGTTCTTACGGGGAGGGTTGGTACCTCCCGCTTCGCAGGGTTGCTGGGCGTGACGGCCACCGGCCCTGCAATCGCAGAACCGGCAGCGCACATCACTCCCGTCGTAGCAGTAGTGGTGACCCATGTCCATGACGACAAGGGTACAGGGGAGAGGCTGGTTTCCCAACCTCTCCCCTGAGATTCTCACCGCTTCGGCTGGGTCACCTTGAGGGCGACGACATCCTTCACGGTGATGGCCTCGGCCACCTCGTCGGCGGTCATGCGGCCAGCCGCAATCTCGCCGTCCACCAGCGCCATGTCGGCCACTCGGCGGCTGACCCGCTGGAACCTGCCCTTGGCGAGCAGACCCTTCAGGGTCACCGTGTCGAGCGAACGACGCTGCTGCTTCACCAGCGCCACCTTGGTGCCGTCCTGCAGGAGGACGGACTCGGTGCCGGTGGCCTTGAACGCACGCTCGGCTGCTTCGACCGCTGCCTTGGCGTCAGCCAGAGCAGTACGAGCCTCCACGACCGTGATGGCGAGCCGTTCGGCCACCTTGTCGGCGTTGACGGTGATGTTGGTGGTTGGGATGTGGAGCTGTTCCACGTTGTGTCTCCTTCCGTTGACGACATAACCCAGGGTACAGGTGGGAGGTCAGTTTCCCAACCTCCCACCTAAAGTTTTTTCTAGACCGTGGCTACCCGGCGGATCTCCTCGGCCCATTCCAGGGCGTCGATCTCTTGTGCCCAGGGCTTCAGCATGCTGTACGGGTTCCACATGGTGACGGTGGGCCTCTCGCCCCAGTCACCCCAGCGGATCGACGGCGAGTCATACTGCAGGTCGCCGGGGATGTTCTCGTCGCCTGCGATGATGCCGTAACCGGTGGCGCCACCCTCACACCCGGTCAGGGTGTCGAAGATGATCCGGGCTGCGTAGAACTCGTCGTTCAGACGACCCTCCGCCGCAGCCTTGATGATTCCGTCAGCCAAGATTTCCTTGACTCGGTAGCCGCTCCAATGCGTGTAGTAGTGGACAACGTGTGACCGCTGTTCGATTCGGATAGTTGCTCGGTCCCCCATCGGGGTACCTCCTTGGTTGGTGAGCTTTCTAGAGTAGGGGGTGTCGCCCCCGAAACCAACCTCGTAGGTGAGATTTGTTTCGGGGGCTAGCCCCTCCCGGCTAGGCGATGCTGACCTGCTTGTGGTGCAGCATCGCCACCGGGGCCTCGGTGACCGGCTCCCCGTCGTCGGCCCGGACGGACGGCGGTGCGGGCCGGGGAGTCGGTCCCCCCGGCCCTAGCCGTCAGGCTGCGGCCAGCAGCATCTCCGAGGCTCGGAGCGTGAGGCCCTGGGCCTTCTCCGGGTCACTCACGACCCGGACCTGCTTGATGGCCTGCTGCTTGCCCTTCGTGGCGGTGTGGTACTCGAAGGACTGCACCGCCTGGTAGAGCGAGTAGGCGTTCTCCCCGAAGGTGTCGGCCTCTTCGCCGTAGAAGTAGAGGATGCCGTCACGGCGACGCTCGGCGTGGTTCACAGCCTTGGGGCTGGCGTCCGGGTCGGTGATGAGCGGAGCAACCTCGTCCAGCACTCGGGCCTTGAGGCTCGGGGTCATTGCCAGACCCTTGAGCATCGTGGCGTTGCTGATGAACCGGTCGAATGCCTCGGCAGCCTGAGCCATGATGCGGGCCTTGCTGAACAGCATCTCGTCGTGGTTCTTGGTCCGCTTCTGGGCAAGCTGGAGCGTGCCCTGGCTCTCCTGGTTGGTGCAGAAGGGACGGAACGAGAACCCGATGGCACGGGTGCTGAACACGCTGTTCAGGCTGGCCGTGTACATGACGTTGCGGGTGAGCGTGTCGCCGTCACCGAAGGTGTACGGCTCCTCGATCTCCTGCGTCATGACCAGCACGGCACCGTGATCGTAGGTCTGGATGCCGGTGACGCTGTTCGGGAACATCGCCTCGGCGGTGTTGAGCAGCGACTCGTACGATCCAGCGTGGTAGCTGTTGCTGACGCCTGCGTTCAGGACGGCCTGGGAGCCATCGGCGTACTCTCGGTACACCGTGAACGTGCCCTCGTCCACGCTCCCGTTGGGGAGAATGGTGCCGGTGACCTTCGGCTCAAACAGAGCCTCGCAGTCGAGCGCAGCGTCGATGGCGTTAGCGCCCTCGTACTGCTTGTTGTTGCTGAGCATGTAGCCCATAGTGGTGACCTCCTCGGGTCGGGTTGTTGACATTCACTACCGTATCGGCTCAGGCAAGGTTTCCCAACCTCGCCAGCCAAGTTTTTCCGAGAAAGTTTTTCCCGGCTGCTATCGGCAGCACTCAATACCGTACCTAGAGTTTCACCCTTTACCAACCTCGCCAGCCAAGTTTTTCCGACGGCCTGCCGGGAGGCCCCGACGGGGGTCCGGCCTACCGGCGAGAGCGTGCCCGCCCCCGAAGGGGTCGAGCCGCCCTGCCTGCCTCCGGTGGAGGAGAGGTGCTTTCTAACCTGACCTATGGTGTCCCTACCAGAAGATTCCTGTCTGGGGAGTTACCACCTGCCAGTCGTCAACGCAGTTCTGTGCGGCCCAGTCGCCAGCGTCTTCTGCCGTGATGAACGGACCGAACAGGGTGATGCCGTCGTGTGCGTTGCCGACAGAGACGATATGGATCGGTCCGTCCGTCGGGACAGCGTGCTTGTCCATAGCGTCTTGCAACTCCTCAAGATCGTCGGGATCGACTTTCTCTAGAGCATGGGCAGGAAGCCAAACGCACTCCCTGCTTGCCATGATGGTTCCCGTACCGGGATGAACAATGAAATCCACGTTAGGCTCCTTTCGCCCAAACTTGTAGGTAGTTGAAGATCATCAGATCACGCATGGCGTCGGTGGGTTCATCGCCCCAGCTAAGACCACCAGAAAGAGCGTACAGGGTGTCGCCCTCTTGCCAGTAGCCCACATCTCGCCTGAAGTCATCGTAGGCCACCTCAATGGCTTCGCTGACACGCTCCGCAACGTCCTGAGCGGAGAAAGGATCTAAGGCATCTTCCCAGTCGAACATCTCATCGCTGTAGTCGATGAACGATTGCATCTGACCGTCGTCCATCTCTCCGAGATAGTTCTGCCAGTATTCTTTGGGTTGTGTGATGTCCGCTGTAGCGAACACAAATGTTGCTCCCATATCAGTTCTCCTTTGTCTCAGGGTATTCCACTTCGTCCAAGATGATTGTGCCTAGAACTTCCCAACCCTCTTGACACATCCATTCTTCCATGTGCCTTTGCCAAGCACCGCCGTTCATAACAGCAGCGACAGCCTCATCCATCCGTTCGTCGGTGTAAGGCTCCTTGTCGTCTGCCTCACGACGGTCTGCGATAGACTCTCGGATGTCGCCCTCGCTGAACACGGTACCTGCCCATCCGAACTCTCGCTTCATAGCGTGGAGAATATGGAAGGCTTGTGCCTCATCCATGATGATGGTTTGGTTTCCCACTTCGATGGACTTGTATTGGTTGTTGTCGTCGGTATTCATGTCATCAGCTCTCCTTAGCCAAACTATCGACAGCCTCGTCCAAGGCGAACTCGGCAGCATACTTCAAGTCACGATACTCCTGCGACTCCGAAAACACACACTGCCCGTTGAAGAAACTTGCAGCACCCTGGAAGCCCATTCCAGGCTCCTCGTAGTCCATCAGAATCTGAGCCGTGGGGAACTTCTCAGACAAAGTTTCAAAGAAGTAATCGCTCATCGGTCCCCAAGCCGTCGTGTACGATGCTTCGACAACCGAGGCATAGGCTTCAATCTGAAGATCGTAGTCGCCCCACTTGGTACCCCAACAGCCGGTGGCCCAATCGTACCAGTTGTGGAAGGTCGTCTCAGCGAAAGCCTGCTTAGACTTTTCGACCAGCAGGTAGTGCTCAGCCTTCTCTTCCTCGTAGTGCTCGGGAGTCCAATACTCGTTGGCCGGGTCGTCCACGAACGCTTGGAAGCGTCCGTTGGGATCGAACTCGCCCTCCGGCGTTGGAGAGCGTGTACCCTCCAACACCTCAGGCATCGGCATGAACGTACGGGCCAGACCGTCTCCGTTCTCAACGGTTACCACGAAAGCCTCAGCTTCCTCTGGCGTCGGGAACCGCATCCACAAAATGTTACCGCAAAGATTAGGCATCTTCTTCCTCGTATCCTTCGTCGCCTTCTTCGAGTTCTTCCTCGTCAATGACCTCGGCCTCGGGCTGGAAATGCTCCAAAGCCATGTCCCACAACTCGTGCATGTCAGGCTCTTCGTATGCGATGACCTCTTTGGTGCCGTAGTCGCCACAGAAGTCGATACTGAACTTGACGGTGTATTTCTTCTTCGTAGCCACGGTTTGTCCTCTCTAGGTGGTTGTCGATGGCAGTACCCACCTTACCGTGCACCACACCCTTTCACACCCCCAACTTATGTGACATATGTCACACACTTGCAGGTTGTCGAACCGGCCCCCAACCCCTACCATCGAACTCAGCGCTGAAGCCACCCCCCGCAGCAGACACATGTCTACCACTGCCAATGGTGTCCCCAGCCAACCAGCCACAAGAAAAACTTTCACAACGAGGTTGGTAAACCACCCAGCCCCCGCTACCTTAGAGGGGGAACCAACAAGTGCCAGAGGAGGCGCAACCACAATGCACGACAACAATGACAACTGCTGGACGCTCTTTGAAGAGGTCATCCACGCAGGCGTAGATCGAGTCATCCTGTACGGACCCCCCGGGACCGGCAAGACGTTCACCGCTCTACACTGCAACAAGATGCACGCCCAAGAGTCGCACCGCATCACCTGCACCGACGACATGACCAACATGGACGTTACCGGCGGCTTCCTGCCGTCCGCAGACGGAGGCTTCGAATGGATCGAAGGTGCCGCCGTCAAGGCCATGACCAGTGGTGGCCGACTCGTCGTAGACGAGATCGACAAGGCCGGTGGCGATGTGTTCGCTACCCTGCTCAACATCACCGACTCCGACGGCTCGTCCATCTGGGAACATCCCGTGACCGGTGAGAAGCACACCGCAGCCCACGGCTACCAAGTCATCATGACGACCAACGTCGAGCAGATCGAAGAACTGCCTCAGGCACTCATCGACCGCTTCCCGGTCCGCATCCGCATCGACCGTCCGCACCCGCTGGCTCTCGAAACCCTGCCGATGGCATGGCGAGACTACGCCGACCGGATGGCCGACGCCGGATCGGAGCGCATGTCGCTTCGACTGTTCCAGTCGCTCAACAAGCTGTCCCAGCGCCTCGGCACTGAAAAGGCAGCCAAGGTTATCCTCGGTGACCGTGCCGACGCCTTCTTGCAGGCAGTCGCCATCGACACCATGCGGCCCATCGACAGCACACCAACCATCTAGATCGTGCCTCCAAAGGTCAGTTAGGGTTCTGACCGGCACATCAATGGAAAGGTGTTGTGGTTGGCGCCTTTCCAAAAAAGTAGCGGCCCGGAGGTTGGAATACCACTCCGGGCCGCTACACTCTTTATTACACCACCTAGCCATCAGAGAGGACATACCATGGCTAACATCGAAGAACAGATTCAGAACAAGAACAGGCCAATGCCTGAAGTGTTCCGACGCCAGGATCTCCGCAACAGCGGTGGTTGGGACGTTGGCAACGCCAAAGCCGTCCGAGGCGAACCGTTCATCACGGTCTCCGGACGCATCATGCGAGTCCCGTTGGACGACTCCGAGCTTGCCCGTGCCATCCGTGGTCACGAGCAGGTTCATGTCAAGGTCTCACCCGCCGACATTACCCCCTATGTCAACGAGGCCGTCGGTGAAGACGCCATCCGTGCAGCCGAAGAAGCCAGGGTAAACTTTATCGCCCAGGAACTTGGGTTCCCGATGAAAGCCCTCATCACCGGCTCCGAACGGCACGAAGGTGAGATGATCGCAAAGCAGGGCGACTGGAACGCACTCGTCTGCGCAGTCGCAGCTTCGATCAACACCGGCAGCCTCACCCCGCTCATCTCCGGCATCCGCAAGGAGAACCCGGCATGGGCCGACTCGGCACGCACCATCGCATCGGAGCTTGTCAAGTACCAGAAAAACCAGATCAAGAAGATCAAGAAGGGCAAGTACGGCAGCTTCAAGTACGCTGACGAAGCAGGCACCCTCGGGTACTACGGCAGCACCACTCCGTTCTTCAGCTACGATCATGTCACCGGACGCAACGTCCAAACCGACCGGATCGAAGGGATGAACTACAGCATCGAGATGGCACTCATGATCGAGTCCATCGCCTCGATGCCCCCCAAGCCGCCGCAGCAGGACGAGACCGAGGACGCTGAACCCACCGAAGGTGAAAGCGAACTTGATCCCGAAAACCTTAAGCGAACAACTGGCGACGCCGAAGCAGCCGAGCTTGCAGACCAAGACCAGCCGATCGACCGCAAGGAGATTCAGGAGAAAGCCAAGCGGCTCCTCGAAGGCAACGTCGGACTCTACGGCTCAGGCTCATGGATCCCCGTCAGCCTCCGCAAGATGCCTCTCACCACCACGGTGCAGGGAGCCATCGGTTACAAGCGAGGACCGTCCCAGGTCGGACGCAACCCTCGCCGGATGGTCCGCTACCTCACCGACCCCGAGAAGCGCATCTTCGACCGCAAGGTCAAGTCGCAGGGTGGCGTCGTTCTGATCGACGTGTCCGGCTCGATGAGCCTCAGCAAAGATCAGGTAAAGAACATCATGCTCGCCGCTCCCGGCTGCACCGTTCTTGCCCACTCGGCATCGTTCGCCGCCGACTCCAAGCACAACCTCTGGCTCCTGGCCGACAAGGGCAAAATCTGCGCTGAGCTTCCCCGCTTCCCCGGCGGCAACGGCAACGACCTGCCCGCCCTGGAGTACGCCCTGAGCCTCAAGCAGACCATCAAGGCCCCAGTCCTCTGGGTCACCGACGGCATGGTCTACAGAGGCTACGGAGGCGGCATCATGGACGAGATGGAATGTGCCAAGGTTGCACACCGCAACAGCGTCCACATGGAATACAGCGTGGACGATGCCATCACCTACCTTCGAGGATTGCAGGCAGGCGAGAAGCCACAGCCCCGCATCCTAGAGCGTTGGCGAGAACACATCGCCAGCTAAAACAGGAGACCCCCGCAGCGCACCTCTCTCGCTGCGGGGGTCTTTCCCGTTCTCTTACAGCCCGTACGCCCGACCCGCAGTAGCTGTAGATATGCAACGAACAGTGACTAACCCCTAGCAACCATTCACTAACTACACTACACTAAAAAGAAATGACACACGGGAGCTTTTCAAAAATGACAGATGAACTTTTCCCCCAGCAAGAATGGAACGGCGCACCCCTCGAAGACGTACAAGCCCTGTTCGACTTCTGGAAGACCACCTTCAACAAGCGAACCTCCACCGTCCTAGACGACAAGCGCAAGGACAAGCTGGCTACAGCCCTCCGCCACTACGGCATGGACACCTGCAAGCACGCCATCCTCGGCTGCTCGATGTCAGACTTCCACATGGGCAACAATAATCGAAACAAGATTTACAACGACCTCACATTGATCTTCCGCAACGCCGAAAAAGTCGAAGCGTTCGTAGAGCTTTACGAACAGCAGACCACCTCCGCCCACGACCTCGACCAATGGCTCAACAGCTAAGGAAACCCAACATGGCAGGATCCACCATCACCATCACTCAAGATTGGCCCAGCAGTGAAGCCCCCGAAGGCTACCGCATCAGCATGGAACTAAAAAGAGCGCCCATGACTGAGATCTATGAGTTTGCCGACTGGCTCGAAGACCATAACTGGCTCGATCAGGCAGCCGGTATCCGGGAACACGACCCATTCGGGCTGGGTGGCCACCCCCAGTCACCAAGCAACCCGCTCGACCGTCTAAGTAAAATCCAAAAGACAGAAGGCATAAAAATCAGCTACCGTTACCCCAACATGAAATTCATGTACGAACCCGAAACCAACGACTTCGTATGCACCATGCAAGTACTAGGAGCGACCTACAAGGACCTACAAGACCTTGCAGACTGGCTCGACACCCGTGACTGGAGCGAAGAGGCGACCACCGTCCGAGAACACCCCCTCCCAGCCTGATGCTCCACCACTACTACATCGGCATCCGGATCCTCGCAGACCGCATCGGCCTCGACCCCTGGGACGTAAACGCCCAACAAGTCAGCCGATACCTGCGCATCCACGAGAAGCCAGCCACCAGCCGCTACTGGTTCGGCAGCCCCTGCCGGTACCTACGCACCCTCGACGCCGTAGTACACGTCTGGCTACCCGCAGCCACCGAAGAACGACACCCCCGGCTAGCCGCCTACCTCAGACGCACCAGCCCCAGATGGAAACCGCCCCGAATCAACCTACGCACACATCACAAAAATGACAGAACCGAAACTCACCCAACACAAACTCCTGCTCAGGATCATAACTACAAGGCCACGGATCACCGCAAGGCCCAATCAACCTATCGCCCTCGCCAGCAACGTACCCTCTCAACACGTCAACTACGGTAGGGACCGGAGCAGCCGGATCCGGCCTCTTCGGAAGCTCAATGGTGTCCCTAGCGCCCGCATCTAAAACGAAGCAACACAACTGAGACACACTCATGCCCTTCTCATCCGCCGCCTCCTGCAAAACATTTTTCAACCAAACAGGAACAGAAATGTGGAGCTTCGTCAAAGCATTACTATCATCCATCATTCATCCAAATTTTCCTCAAACTGATCAAGAGACTCCAACCCAGCCTCCTTCAACGCCATCAAACGAAGAAGCTCAGTCATCGACATGTCATACCCATCAGCAATATCCAACAACAAATTCTTCAACCGGGCATCCACACGAAACGACAAACCCGCAAACCCATCAACCGCACGCTTCGCCGGACGACCCGGCCCCCTCGGAAAACTCATATCAGACACAACAAACCTCCAAAATATATAAATAGTCTACCACAAACCCGGGGCAGAAGCATAACGGGTAAATGCACCGTCCTTATACGGCGGAGAAAGTGAGTTCAAGCCTCACCTGCCCCACCACAAGCCACTACAACACCCAATGGTATCCCCACTGTGACCACAACCACCCCCACACACCAAAACCAGCAAACCCCACCACGGTATACCAAAAGTTAGATAACCCCTAAAGGAGCAGACTCTGAACCGACGACCTCGAACGAGAACTCACCAAAACACGCAGCCGCTGGATGTAACAAACAACAACGCAAAAAGGGGGACCCCCACACGAGGGTCCCCCCTTTTACGTACCCAAACTATCGCAAACGAGACCCACAATCCAAACAAAACTCAGACCACGGATACGACTTCCGCTTCTCCAACGGATGCATACACGTAAACACCTCACGCCACCGAGCATCCGCCATCTGACGCAACCACTCAGAAACCGACAAACCATCAGCCTCCGCACACTCCTGCCACTGATCCCGCTGCGACTCAGAAACACGAATAAGCACCTGCTTATCACGCACCTCATCCACAGGCTCCGCCACAGACTCAACCAAAGCAGCCTCAACAGCACCAACCGCCTCAGCCCGAGCAACCTCATCAGCCAACAACGTCTTCTTCAAATAATCACTAGACATCACAAATCCTCACTTTCATCAACAATCTCAGCATCAACAACATCCAAATCATCCAACTCAACCCTATCCTCCTCCAAACCACCACGCTCCTCAACACTAGACAAAATATCCCCAACAACACCCTCATCCAAAACCCCAGACGAAGCCATCAACTCCAACAACTGCAACGACTCCGCCTTCGCAGCCTCCCCCGTCTCCAACACCTCACCACCAGCAGCACCAGCCAAACTACTCCGAACATCAATGGTATCCCCACCACCCCCATCCATCTGCAACTCAACCACAGCACGCTCCACATTCATACCCAAAAGCTTCGCACGACGATCCATAATACCCAACACCGTACGAACAGCGTTCTGATCCGGCTCCAACATCACCTCAGAACCATCATCTAACACTTCCCGACGGAACTGAGTCAACGGCCACAGGCCCTTCTGAAGCTCATCTAACCTCTCCAGCTCCAACCTAAGCACCTCAGGATACGAAAGAAAAGCCTCACTATTAAGCCGACCCAACTGCCGCCGAGTAGCAGCAGCAACAGAAGCCGCCGTCATATCAAAACGACGAGCAATCTCCTGATTCGACAAACCCGACTTCTTCAAACCAAAAATCCGGGCATCCCGCTCAGCCAAAAACTCTCTCGACAGCCTATTAGAATCAACCATAACAATACTGTATATCCCCCAGCTATACAACCACAGCAACTATTGCCGATACAAACGAGACCAAACCTGAGCCAACGTAAACCGCTCCGCACGAACCCCACGCCTCTGACCCTCCGCAGCCAACTGCCTAGGAGTCAACCCAGCCCACACACCATGCTGATCCGAAACCGGAAACTCCAACGCATACTCCAAACACTCCCTACGGACCGGACACGCCCTGCATAAACGTCGTGCCTCACTAATGTAGGAGAGGTCTTTGTGTTCTTTGGGGAACATGAGATGTGTTTTGTTTCGGCAGTTTGCTTGGTTGGTCCAGTGGGGTTTTGGGGTGTTTTTGGGGGGTGTTTGTGTGTCTGGTTGGGGGTGGTGTGGTTGTGTATCGGTTGTGTGGGTTTTGGTTAGGTGGTGGAGGGGGTTTCGCATTTTGGCCTTTCTTATACTGTTGGTGGGTAGTATTAGTAGGCTCTTTGGTTGTTAGTTTAGTTTGGGTTTGGGGGGTGTGTCAAGTGGTTACCGGTCTCGTAGGGTTAGGTCTATCAGCATCATGAGGACGATTGCACCGAATACGAGTGTGTATGCTTTTACTACAGGGTCCATATCGAGTGTTTCTGTATAGTGTAAATGGGTGCTTTGGTGGGTTTTTGTATCGTGGAGGTGTTTAGCGGTCGTTTATTCGGGGTGGGTTGTTTACTTTCTTGAGGATAGGTGGGCTTGGACGTAGGCTTCGTAGAGTCCGCAGAGGAGGTCGTCTAAGTCGCTTAGTCCTTGTGTGAGGAGGGTCCATATCTCTTCTTGTACGAGTTTTTCGATCTTTTCTCGGTCTTCGGGGGTGGCTTCGGTGAGTAGCCAGCGGTAGGTGGCGGAGTCTGGACTGTTCCTTTTGAGTTCGGTTTTAGCAAACTTTTCCATCTGTTCCCGGCTAAGGCTGATGGTTACGATGGCGTTGTCGGGTTCGTATTCGAGGGGTAGTTCGTGTGGTTCATGAATGCTTAGCATGGTTATGCTCCTTTGCTGTCCAGGCGAGAGCTTGTCTGCCGGAGGCGTTGACGAATGTGAGCTGGGTTCCTGTGGTTTCATCGACTGCAGGGACGATAAGTTCGTGTTTTTCACGTAGGGTTCGGACTTGCCTTCGTGCTGTCTCGGTGCGGGGCATGAGACCTGCGTCTACTGCTGCGAGTGCGATCTCGTCGTCGGTGGCTGGGCCGTGATCCGTAAGCCAGTTGAGAATCCAACGGTGGCTGTCTTTTAGTTCTAGCGAAATGGACTGAGCCGCAGCCTTTGACGTTTCTGGGTCGGTGGAGCGGGCTAGTTTGTGAGCGTCGTAGTCTAGGGTAAGCTGGTGCTGTTCGTGCGAGTAACTACTCATGTGTTTGCTTTCTCGGGTTCTTGCCAAATGATACGAGTATGGCAGTCTTCTATGAAGAAATGGTTATCTACGATGGGGGCCGAGATACCGATCAGGCCGTATGTGCCCTCATATGCAGCTATTCTAGCGCCCTCAATTTGGGCTAGCAACCCTAACTGGTCGGTTTCTTTGATGATCGTTCCGTCGGTTTTGTCTGTAATTTTGACGTATTTGCGGTCGGTATCTATGTACCAGTAGTTGTCTCCGGCAGTGAATTCGTAAATCATCGGGGGGTGTTACCTACTGTTCTGATGAAATTTCTGGTTTCGGTCATATGGTAGTAGCCGCTCCGTAGAGCTTTATACGTGGGTTTGATGCTTAAAATCATGAATACTGCCGCCGCCGTACCCCACAGGGTACGCTCTTTCCACACCGGACGAGACGGTCTTGTTTCTAACTTAATTGTCTTCATGTTGGTTTTTTGGTACCCGGGGGAAGATGGCATCCGCACGGACATAGGGGCCTCGCTTTTCTCTTCTCTTTGTCGTAAAGTTTACCTCCCACACACTCTGTTCCGGGCGGAACTTTACAAACATGGTTAGTATTTTTACGACGTTTAGCCACTAGTTAAATCCTCAAATTTGGTCCATTGAGTAGGTCTTTTCTTCGATCTGTTCCCATGTTTCATCCAGCCGAGCAAGCCTCTCTTGGAAGGTTCTATTCCATTCTGAGAGGTCTTTTTCTAGCTGCCGAACCAGCCAAACGTTAGCAATGATGGCGGATGCGATCAACGATAGCATGACGGTGACTAGAATCATGTCTTTTTTCGTCTTTCGATAGGGAATTTACGGGTAAATTTAAACCGCTTAGCCTTGTTCCGCATGGAAGTTCTGAGCGTATAGGGGATGAAATCGTCGCCTCGGCGGGCTTTCATGAACCCTGAATTGCTCTGCTGCCTCATACTTTTACGGGAAAAATAGTCCAATAACGACACCAAAAGGTTAGCTAACGCTACCTTCATCAGTATGTTGCCAGGGTAAACAGCAATAAACAACAGCAGCACAGGTGTGGATAGCTGCCATCGTAAGAAGTAACGTAAGAATTGCCTCATAAATTACAGTTCCTCATCCGACGATAGGGTCAGCGAACGGGCCGACTGCATCAAATCGAGCAGCCCGTTCTGCATATCGGCGGCTGAAACCACAGTGTGGCCCGCAACCTGCTTCAACATATCCTCAATTTGAGAGATAAAGTCGGTGACATCCATAGTTGAATCAGTCATTTCTATCCTTTGGTAGTGGCTTGACGTACTCGCCGGGAGGCTGAGTAATCAAACCGATGAACGGTTGCGAGAATGTATATCCCTCAAACGGGTCTTCGCCGTAACGTAGCTTACGTAGCCACTTCTTAAACTTCTTCATGTATATACTGATTCTACTTACGAGATCTCGATCTCAATCGGCTGCTGCTCTTCCGGAATAACCTTCTCTACATTGATACTCAGCAAGCCGTCAGCCATCGACGCAGACATGTTACGAAGTGTAACGGAGATAGGTGCTAGTTGGGGGGCGACCCCTTCACACTTGCCGTGGGACTAGCTGCTCCACGTCCACTACACTTGTACGCATGTAGTGGTCATAATGCTAAGCCGTACAGCCTCCAGAGAAAAGACTGGCAAAGTCTTACGGTGTGAACTGCCATCCACCCGCCTCAACGCCACCTCCCCACCGAAGTGGGGAACGCTCTGAGCCTAAAGCCTATTTAACGTCGCTCAGACGACGGTACGATCATCGGGTGGTACCGACAACCTCGCCCCACGCCATGCCCTTGTTGGCACGGCTGTTCGCCTCACGGACCCAAGCGGTAGCTGCCGGGTTCAGGAAACGATCGTACTTACGGTTGCCCTGCAGAGAACGAATCTCACGGGGCGACATACCGGCAGCGTGCAGCGCATTACCGATAAGGCCACGAGGATGACGATACGTCACCATCTTCGAGGAACGGTTACGGGCCGTCGGGGCACGCTCCGCAACCTCAGTAGCCGCCTGAATAATTGCCTTCTTCGTAATCAACATAATCTCCTTTGTTTATCGTTGACTGTGGGTATTATACCAGCCTCGGCGCAGTGTGTCAAGGCCAGACTCTAAAGAACGTCCACTCACCATTCTCATCAGTGTAGTAAACCCTCTTGATTCCATGCTCCCTAATCGCTTCCATGCAACGAGAACAAGGCTTAGCAAGCGCCAAATTGCCGCTCCGAGTAACACGAGCAACAAACAACCTAGCACCCCGAGTATCACCAGCATTCCGCAAAGCATCCGCTTCAGCATGAATAGAACAATGGAAATGCTTAGAGTCCTCCACAACGGAAGGATCGTTCTTCACACGATTAAAACCCGTGGAAAGCACAGAACCGCCTCTCCATACAACAGAGCCTAGACGCCACTTATCATGATCAGACTTTTCGGCAGTGGCGACAGCAATTGTCCTCGCCGTATTACTCACTGTAATGCTCAATAAGATTCTCTAAAGCATCCGTAATGAAACGGGTAACACTTTGCTTAATAATTGCATCAGCAAGATCGCCGTCAATTACAGCAATTTCTTTACCTGAACCGTCTGTAATGCAGATAGCGTTAGCATCAGAAATGATCTTGATTGCTTCACATATTGCATCAGCGTGAACTCCAGACACTACCTGAGCATAACGAATCTCATTTAAAAGTTTAACTACAGTGTTATCGTCCATGATGCTCCTTCATTCCCAGTCCCCGTCAGTGTTGAGCAGCCACGTCATCAGAATAATGATTCCGATAGCGCAACCGATTCCAAAAGCGTGCCAGTGATTCATACCGTCATTTTAGCACACGCACATAGGCACGTCAAGACTAGTGCTTGTTCAACACCTCGTTAGCGTACTCGGCAAACTCTGACGCATCATTCTTAAACCAGAACGGGAACACGGCGTGGATAAGCAGCATAAAGCCAATCACAATAAACTCTACAGCAAAACCTGCGGCGAACAAGAAATGATCGCCGTATGTCATTTTATTTGACTTCGGGTGATCCGTAAACTTTTGAGAAAAAGCCTTCATCTTTGCGTCCTGATTCTTTTACCTCAACTTCTTTTGGGGTTTCGACTTGTTTAGAAACCAGCTTAATAGCGGGACGTTCACCCAGCATTTCTTCAGGTAAACTATCCCACCAGTCAGGCATGTTACATCTCTTTCGTTTCCGTGTTCAAGAACGAACCCAAATCTTTCTGAAGCTGCTCTAACGGCCTAGCGCCTTCGAGCTTCTCTACTATTTTACCATCAACAAATACAGCTAGTGTAGGAATGCTGGTAATATCAAATCTTTCCATCAAGAGAGGAGCGTAGTCTACTTCTACTTTTACGACCTGCATTTCGTCAGCGTACTTGGCTGCGAATTCGTCAAGCACCGGAGACTGCATAGCACACGGGCCGCACCAGTCTGCCCAAAAGTCAACGAGCACCGGCTTAGCAGATGTTGAAATAATGTTTTCAAACTGTTTCTCGTCTACAGGTACAGCGTACCCTTCAGCCAGTACTACTCTTTTTGATGGTTCTTCATTTCTTCGCATGTTTATATCCTACCATTTATATACTTACTCAGCAAGTCAAGACTTACCTACTTTGGGCCACTCTTTCCAACGGCTTAATGAATGCGAATCAAAATACTTCTTAGTTGTATCATGTACCGGCATAACTTCATCCCTATCATACAGAATCAAATCAATGCTAGACGCAACAAACACTTCCTCGACCTTAGAAAGCGCCGGACGGTTTTCCCGAATACCATACACAATCCTGACGCCGCTGTTCGCAATAAGCTTAGCGCACTCAAGGCAAGGCTCTCCATTCACATACATCGCAACACCGCCCATGCGGGCACGGGCGTTAAAGTCGCTGTGGAGCAACGCATTAGCTTCAGCGTGAACAGCGATGCAGTCACTGTAGTCAGATGACTTATGATCGCTTCCTGCAAGAGCACGAGGACATGCGCCTTGATTGCAATGAGCAGCGCCCCGAGGAGAACCGTTGTAGCCTACGCCAAGAACAAAACCTTCAGAGTCAACAATGATAGCCATGTACTGGCTTTTAGAACAGGTAGAGAAAAGCTTGGCTCCCTGATCTGCCCATTGTAGAAACTTAAAATCTTTTTCACTCATGCTCGTGATCGTGATGGTGGCCGGGGCCGTGGTAGTTAGGAAGGTCCTCTTCATTGAAGTGATCGTGGAAATGCTCTTGCATCTCATCAGGACGATGAACCAAATGATTCATGTCTTCCTGCATGATAAACGTGGTGACTATGTACTTGTCTTTATCAAACGAAATCTCACCACGGTGGGGGTACAGCCAGTGACACGGAAAAATAAGCACCCTCCCTGCTACGGGCTTAACGGAAAGCTCCTGACGGGTGAAGGTAGTTTCTCCACCTTCGTCAACGTCGTTAAGGTAAACAATGACAGCCAGCATTCTGTCAAATGAACTGCCGAACGGCCCACCGTCGATATGTTCGTCGTACTTGCCGTGGCCAACATCGTATTTTTGAAACTGGTAACCCATGTCTTGTAATGGGAAGCACTGCTGGCTTAGCCCTGGGTACTGGTTGACGTAATGGTTAACGCACTTTACCAGTCCGGCGTGAATGTCTTGTTCAGACCAGCCTCCTCCCATGGAGTACAGTTCGTCTCCCATTGCGGCAGAGATGTTCATGTCAGTTGAGTTTTTGATAGATTGATCCACCCCACCGACCATTTTACCGGGGTTCAGAACTTGCATTTCTTCTAGTCGGTTCCAATGACGTTCGACTAGATCAATAATGTTCTGACATGCGGCCTTGTCTACAACATCGTCGTAAATTCCGATGCCTGACCACCGCCCTAGCGGAAACTCTATATTCACGATCCGTTTCCCGTTGGCATGAAGCCAATGTTGGGTGATTCAATAATTAGTGGAACAAGCCAATCTTCTACAATCGTTCCTGTAATGTCCGGCGGGGCGTCTGCTACCTGGGCATTCGCATCGCCTTGCAAATACTTCTGGACTTTGTTCGGAGGCACGTTCGTCCAAATCCAATCTCGCACGTCATCTGGCATCTCTAGCTCTGCAAGCATTCTAGTAGCAGTACTAGCCATGGGTTCGGTTGAGCCGAAATGTTGGCGCACGATCTCCCATTCTAGCATCAAGCGAAGAATTTCTTGTAGCGTCCGTGCTGATACAGAATGACGGTCGGCTACAGTATTGCTTTCGGCAGTAGCGTTTGACGACTCAAGATACACAACCTGTCCACCGGCTACAGGGGAACCAAACACTGAACTAATATGCGTAAGTTCATAAAACAGAAGATGGTGACTGCCTGTTAAGGGATCAGCCGCAGTGGATGCTCCGCAGTTACATTGTTCAGTAATTTCGTTCCAAACATGCAACCCCTTCGGGCCATACTGATTGGTGCCAGCATCACAACGCTGATGAGTATTACCATCAGCATCAACAACTTCTTCTAGCTCCACATCAGCAATCAAAGATGTGAAAGAAAACAATCCCTTGGTGTTGTCAATGGTCCACGTTGACCCATCTTGTGTAATGGTTCTAGCAGGCAACTTGTTGTAGTAACCTACTCCACCAAGGTGCTCGGAATGTTCTGAAAATGACACGATAAATCCCTTTTAGGTCTTGATAATAAACAGGAACGGTTCTACGTTTATCGTAGTCGAAACTGTTGCAGATGTCAATGCGTGATTGTGGTTAGCAGACTGGTTACCGGCATTTGACGTAATCGTATGATTGTGATTAGCAGACTGGTTACCTGCATTCGACGTAATCGTATGGCTATGATCAGCAGACTGATCACCTGCGTTAGCATTATGGGCGTGACCAGCGTTCGCATAGTTCGTGTTCACAGTGCCAGAGTTGAAGTTATGAGAGTGCGACGCATTCTGGTTATTCGTGTTAGCGTTTGTGTTGCTGCCGTTCGACTTCGCATAACCGTGCGTGTGAGAAGCGTTCTGGTTCGTTGTGTTAAAGGTCTTAGACCACGAATGGCGGTGGTTAGCGTTAGCGTTAGCAACCGTAATCGTATGCGAATGATCCGCAGACTGGTTGCCAGCGTTAGACGTAATCGTATGGCTATGATCAGCAGACTGATTACCTGCGTTAGACGTAATCGTATGCGCATGATCCGCAGACTGATCCCCCAAAGCCAACGCATTCAACGCAGAAGAACCACTAACCGTAGTACCATCAGCGTTACCGCTCGCAGCAATACCAACAGGAACAAGCGCCGAAGTTCCAGGCAGATTAAACGTGGTAGAACCATCACCCGTACCATAACGGGTACTGATCGCCGTAAACAAGCTAGAATAGGTTGTGCGAGAAACCGCCGACCCGTCACACACCAGCCAACCCGAAGGTGCCGTACCGCCACCATACATGACTACAGTACCCGCAGGAATAGTTGTGCCGCCAGACTGATCCTGCCACGTAACCGTACCAGAACCATTCGTTACCAAAACCTGATCTAAAGAACCGTCAGCAGTAGGAAGCGTAAACTCACCGGTAACTTCTAAAGAAGTTGCTGAAACGGTACCGTCAGCAGTAAGACCAGTCTTAAAACTTTTAGCCACGGCACCAACCGCCCTTCCACAGCACAGCCATAAAGCTCACAACTCTATTATAACACAAGAGGCGGAACCAGTTCTACAACCAGTTCCACCCCCTGTCGGGTATTTCCCGCCTGCACGGCGGAGTAACTACTGATCCCAACTGTCGTCTGGACCCGCAGTAGCGCCACGAGTATTTCCCCGTGACATCTTATCAGCCAATGACAACAACTCGGAGAGAGTCGGTAGCTGGGGCTGTAGAGAACGTCAACGTGACCGCATTCGTGCTTGTTCGATCAACGTCACAGATGACGGTTTCTTTTGTGGTAGCATCGTAGACTTCTACGACAACATCATCGGTCCCGAAGTTATGTGTGACAGCGATAGACGTAGCGGCGTTATCGCCAATCGTCTCAGCATGACGAGTCATGAACCCAAGGTTGGTCTTGGCACCGGCAGCGGTCGAAGCGCCTGTACCACCGTGGGCAACAGCAACATCCGTCGCAGCCCACACGCCCGTAGCAATCGTACCAAGAGCGGTAAGCGACGAGGTGACAACCGAAGAGTTCAGCTCAGTACCAGTCAGGGTGCCAGCAGCAGCCGTTACCGTGATGTTAGCTGTACCGTCGAACGACGTGCCGTTGATCGTCCGTGCAGTCTCAAGGGCGGTAGCTGTCGCAGCGTTACCGCTCGTGTCCTGCGTACCGGCGGTGTTAACACCCGGCAGATCAATGTTTGCGGTACCGTCGAACGAGACGCCGCCGATCGTGCGAGCCGTTTCAAGAGCCGTAGCAGTATCGGCGTTACCGGTAACATCACCAGTAACGTTACCAGTGACGGCACCTTCCAGGGTGCCCACGACCAGCGTAGCCGCCGTGTAACCCGCACCGCCTGTATCAACGGTAGTGGTAGGCTCAGCCTGAAGATCAGCGAACAGCTTGAACTTGCCGCTGTCGTTAGCGTCACGGAACAGGCCAGCGTAAAGGTCCTGCGAACCAGAAGTGTCGTACAGGCCGTAGAAACCGATGTCTACCGAGTCGGTAGCGTTGTTTCCGTTAGCAAGAACAATCAGCGGGTCTTCAACAGAAAGCGTAGCAGTGTTTACCGTGGTAGTATCGCCGTTTACCGTAAGGTTGCCCGAGATAGTAACGTTGTCCGGCAGCCCAATTGTGACATCGCCAGTACCTGCACTTACCTCAACCTCGCCAGCGGTACCAGTAAGGCTAGTAACACCGATAGCACCAATCAAATCGTTGATCGCTGCTGCAGTCATCAACGACGTATCGTTGTCAGCAAAAGACTCGCCGCTTGTCTGAACCGTGGTCAACGCCACGCTATCAAACGTAAACGTGTCCGTGGCTTGAATCGTTAGGCCACCGTTAGCGGTAATAAGACCTGAAACAGTCAAACCCGTAAGGGTGCCAACACTTGTCAAAGAAGAAGCGGTAACGCCAGAGTTAAGAGTATTTCCTGTCAGGTTATTTGCGTCAATGTCGATATTTGCGGTTCCGTCAAAAGAGGTGCCAGCAATAGTCCGAGCGGTTGCCAGAGCGGTAGCCGTAGCAGCGTTGCCGCTCGTGTCCTGAGTGCCTGAAGTGTTTACGCCCGGAAGGTCAATGTTTGCAGAACCATCAAACGAAACGCCACCAATCGTGCGGGCAGTCTCAAGAGCAGTAGCCGTATCCGCATTACCAGTAAGAGCACCAGTAAAGCCAGTTGACGTTACAGAAGTAAGACCGGTAATAGTCGTATCTAGGTTGACAGTTACGGCACCTGTCGTCCCGCCACCGTTAAGGTTCGTACCGGCAGTAACAGCAGTAATGTCACCCTGCTCCTGCAAACCAACCCACGCAGAACCGTCATAAACGTAAAGCTCACTATCTACCGTATCAAAATAGATCTGACCCGCAACAGGGGACGAAGGAGCAGTAGCTAGGTTCTGAACCTTAGCATTCTGCAACTCATTTTTATTCAAATCCAGATTAGTTAAGAATTTTTGGGCCACTTTTCCTCCATCAAGTTAAATAAGCCAAACCAGTAAACGCACCTTGAAAGTCAACCGTAACACTACTGGTACTATTATATGTTACCTTACCGATCACAACTGTCCCTGCAGAATCAACAACAGTTACCGACGGATAACCATCCAACGTATGAGAAATAGTCCAACTACTAGAAGCAACCGATTGAGTATGCGTATACCTCTTCGGAATCAACGGTAAAGCATCAGATTCCCACGAACTAGCCCCCTTGGGACCATACAACTTACCGTTAGAAACATCAACGTAAAAATCGCCCTCCGCTCCAGTTGAATCAGAAGGCGACCCGTTGGAATAAAACAGACTAGAAGCAGCACCAGCATCGTTAACAAACGTGGCCGCAACAACAGTAACCGAATTACCGTCCGTCTCAGAAACACTAACCGAATTAATAACGTCTGTTACAGAAACGGTATTTGTTGCCTCTTCAATTGATACCGTATAATCAGACATTTTAGGACCCTACTATAAAGTTACCTTTAACTAATCGCAAGACCCCAGCTTTGGCACCAGTACTAACCAACTCCAAATCGTAGACGTAGGTGTCGGCAGCAATTGACCCGGTTTCTTCACTGGAAAGACTTAATGTTATTGTACCAGTACTAGAGTCGTGGCTAAGCCTACCATTGGAAGTAGTTAGCTCAATTACGGTGTCGTCAGATGCAACAGTCCTACGGACATGCATTCGGGAGTCCCAGTAGGCTAAATCCGACATCGTTTCATCGGGGTTTTTCACTAACAGGTCTACACTTAACGCCGCCCCCCTAGTACAATTGATCGTCAAGTTTCCTGCTGTCATTCTCCCATAAACCCCATGTCGCCAATAGCCAAGTAGTCGTCGGCTGTCATAATCATGCCACGGCTAACCCACTCGGGCAGATTGTCGGACGTTACGACCATAAGCTGTGCTTCACCGTCAGCGTTAATAATCTCACCGATAAACACGAAGTGTCCTAGGACACCGCCGCCGTCGCCACGCTCCTCAAAAACTTTAGATACAAGATTGTGGACAATTTCTTGAGACGAACACTCCTCCGTGTCCTGCATCGCAGAAGCCACCATGTCGAGAATATCATCAATCGAATCCTCGTCGTCACGATCTCTAAACGGTACGTCTTCTGCCATTATGCCCTCGTATCTCTCAGGAACTCACTCTGGATCTCCAGAAGTAAGCTCGTTGTTTTTCCGTTCCAAATTAACAATTTCTTCCTGCAGATGATGAATAATGTACCGAAGTCTATTATTTTCTTTCCGCTGTAAAGCATATTCTATACGACTTTGCTTAACTAAATCTAGCCATACAAAGTCCTGTGCAGCGTCTACTTCCATGTTGAGTTTTTTGTTTTTGACTCTGCTTGAAAGAACGATACCGGTAAACGTTACCCCTGAACCGACAAGGGCAGGGATAGTCATGCTCATGAATTCAGACCACACGCCTGCCCCCCTTTGGTTAGGTTAAATTAAGCTTCGAGTGCTGCAATTCGAGTACGAAGGTCTTTTACAACAAGAACAAGCAGCGACAAGTACGAAGTCTTGTTGATGCCGGTCAGGAAGGTCGTACCGTCCTCGTTGAAGCCATGAGCAGCAAGGTGCGGCGAAATGGCGTCCATGTCTTCAGCGATCGGACCGATCTCAGGAATACCAGGGCTGTGGATACGGTTCCACAGCTTCGGCTCTACTTGGTCGATCATATCTGCCGTAAGTTCATCACCAGGGTCTTGGATGTTTTCCTTTTCGGCCCGCAGCGACGAGTTCCGCTTCAGGATGTAGTTACCGAAGCCGGTAGCTACCCACTCGGCGTCGTTACCTGTACCAGTGTCAGGAAAAGCAGCGAAAGCGACGCCAACGTCCAGAGCAAACCCGCCTGAAGTAATTACAGCCGAACCGTTACCGCCCGCCACAAGCTCCATTGTGTCTGCAGCACTGCGGTAGATGCCTGTGTCAGTATCGCCGCTAAAGTGAAAAGCTGGAGTGCTCTCTGAACCGTTACCAGCGCTTACGCTAAGACCAGCCTGAACGAAGTTGGAAACAGAAAGAGAAGCTCCCGTAAACAGAGTAGATCCACCGCCTAACACATTAGTCGAAGGATTATATGTTAAGGTAGTATCTATGCGGGCACGGTCAGTACCAGAAGTACTATCCGCAAATGTGACGTAATGATTAGCATTAGTGCTAACTGAAAGTACCGAAACCTCAGTAGCGCTAGAAGCGTTTCCGCTCAAAGCCCCAGCAAACGTGGTAGTAGTCAGAGTGTTCGAGCTAGCGTTGTAAGAAAGGCCAGTGTCTCTTCGTGCTCGTGTGTTGCCAGTACCAGTAGCAAACAGAGGGTATGTCGTAGTGCTAGTATTGTCTGCGTAGACATCAACGTTCGTAGCGTTCGTAGCGTTCGTAGCGCTTGTAGCACTTGTAGCACTTGTAGCGGTGGCAGCGTTGCCCGACGTGTCCTGATTACCAGCCGTGTTCACACCCGGCAGATCAATGTTTGCTGTACCATTAAACGACACACCGCCGATTGTCCGGGCAGTCTCCAACCGAGTCGCAGTAGCAGCATTACCGCTCGTGCTCACAGACACAGAACCAACAATCTTAGAAGCATCTAAAGAAACAATTTTCTCATCCGTAATAGTTCCCGCAGCAATACGATCAACACTCAAAGTACCAGTCAGCTTACCAGCATCCAAAGAAACAATATTGCCATTAGTAATAGCATTAGCAGCAATACTATGCTTATGCTCCGCATAAGCCAAACCAGACGCAGACGTACCAGCAGACGCCGTACCATCAATCTCACCAATATTACCATCCGTAGCATTCTCTACCGCAATATCATCCCACGCCACACCATTACAATACGACAGCTGACCCGTAGTCGAATAATGGAAAAAGCCCTTATACGCTGCAGCCGCAGCAGGACGAGCAGCCGCCTGACTATAACCAGCCACACGATCCTCCAGCTCCTCATGAGAAGCATCCATTTGCGCACGAGTAAACGCATCCGTACCCGCACTCCAGCGATAAATTTCTAAACGAGTTGTCTGTGAAACAGCCATAATACAGCCTCCTGTAACAATATTTTACTAGGAAATTTCGGTTCCCAATAGTGTAATCTCAATATCAGACAAACGTCTGTCGAAAAATGCGAATTCAGCCAAACCAAACCGAGCGTTAAACTCGCTAGCCGCTCCCTGCCCAAACGTGGCAGAGTTAGTAGCTGTTGTAAACGTAGTGGCAACCGCTGCTGTTGCTGTTGACTCCGAAGTACCATCTACGATTAGTTCTAGGCCGTTAGCGGGGTCTCTACGAACGACTAACCAATGCCAGTCCCCAAACGATGGGGTTTCGGTCCACGTGACGGTTTCGGTGTTGGTGTTGTCCGTAAACGTTGCTTTGATATCTCCGTCGTCGTAGAAGACACGCAAACCTTGGTTGGTGGCGTTTTCGAGACGGAAAATGTCGTATGTTCCGCTGGTCCAGAAACGCCGCACCTGTAACAGTACCGAGAACGGGTGGTAGCTTTCGAGAGACGGAGGGTTGTGCATGCTTGGTGAGCCTTCGTAGACATGCAGAATGTCACGATCGACTACTTGGCTAGGTGCGTATGCTGTGCTGGAAGACCCAGGGTAGCTTCTGGTTAATGTCCACGTGTTAGCGGGCGTAACAGAGTCGGCACCTGTGGTCGCTGTTGATGCGATCGTATCGGGAAGGAATGTCGCTACGCTTGACCCGCCACCACTTGGCTGAACGTCAATTTGTGTTACAGTTATTCCCTGGTAGAGCGCTGAAGCACCGTCATAGTCGTCCTGCGCCGCAATAGTGAGAACGCCTGAACCGTCTGTCGTAAAATCAGTAAAAGCAGCAGTCGAAGTAGAACCATCTGAAGGATCAACAACTGTCGGAATAACTCTGTACGCTGTAGATGCCGAAAGTCCATCAATGGCAAGCGAATCGCCTCCAGAAGCAGCAGCCCCAAAATACCAAACGTCCGCACCCGACAACTGGCGCATAGCCAAAACATCCAAATCATTAGACGACGCCTGATTAACCGTCAACGTAACCGAAGCACCCCCGCTGGCATCTACCGTAAACGAATCAGCATAAACATCGACAGAAGACAAATCAATATCAAGCGTAGGCGAATAAACATACATGCCGAAATCATCAACATCGTCACCGCCCACATATGCGTGAGCAGAAGACGAAGTATCAGACGAACCCGTAAACGAAATCGGTGCGTCAAACACAAGCACACGTTTCACGCCGCAAGAAACTGGTGTAGCGTCAGCCCAATCATCTGTAGCGTTAAGCTGGCCTAAAATTTGGATTCCAGCGCCTGCTCCTGCCGAAGCAGAACCCGGCGTGAACGTAGAACTACCAACAGCGTTAGACTCCCAATCGTCATACAGCGAACCTTGAGCATAGAACGACACAGTAGCGTCACTAGCCGACAGTGCTGATCTGGAAACACGCAACACGTACTGGCCTGTAGCGCCGATGCTGTTGAAATCAATCGGGTCAGACACGGCATAGTTCGATGCCCCGACAGCCTCGTAACCGTCAACAAGCAAAAGCCGAACGTCCGTGTCAGGACCAGAAGTGTGACCTGAAACTAAGTACACAGCCCAGTCATTGTCCGAACTGCTTGAGTCAGTACCACACGCTAAAAGATATTTTTCACGGTACAACCAGTCAGCAGGAGTGTTGCCGCCATCGCCAGCAGTATCAACCGCCGCAGAAGGCAACGTAATATCTGTTAAAACAAAAACGAGATCGTATCCTGCAGACGAGCCACCTAAATCTAACGTAGCTGTATCGCTGCTCGTAATCGACCCGTAAGTTGAACCGGACATATCGCCGTAGAAGTATTGTGAATCGGCGCTGTAATGCGAGTCGCCCACGCCGCCACCAATCTCAACAACAGTATTTGAAGACGTTTCGTTAAGTCGAATGTGTCTAGCAAAGTTACGTTCGTCCGAAACAAAAGATTTGCCGTAAATGTCTACACCGCCAGCAGCAGAATTAGAATGCGTGGCAGGGTAAAGCAGGCTTGTCATGTCGTAAGACACATCACCTGAGTTGGTTGCTTCAGAAACTTTGGTTGCAAACGCCCCGGCAGACAAGCTACTGTTTAGAGCGTCAGTAATAAAATTACCTGCTGAGTCAGGATCGACTGTGGGGTCAACAAGGACACTCAGTTGGAAAGGATTTTCCATAGCGTTTTTGTTTACAACAACAGCAGCATTGTCTGGTGTTGTTGTGTCGAGCAGGGTACGGATGTAGCTTACGATAGTATCTGCACGGCCTGCGTTGATGCCCGAAAACCCTGTACGAATCTGGTCACGGAAACCTTGAATTGTGTCGAAAAATTCTGGGTCTAAACTTTGAAGTGCAAGCCAGTCCGCTAACGTTTCAATATCTTCCCATTCGCCAGGATTAGTGTCCGCATCACCATCATATTCTTCTAAAGCTGTCCAAGGAGTGAAACCCGAAGAAGCAGAAAGCAATGTCGTGGCGGTAATTGATGCTAGCCAGAATAGATACGCTGCATCAGCGGTGTCCGGGTCGGTCAGCTTAGATTTACTTTCTGTGCCCTCCGTAGCACGGGTGTACTGGAAGCTAATGGCTGTGTCTGCAATATTGTCTGCGGGGTATGCCAATGATTCAACAAACCGTTTTAAGGGAACCGGTACCTGTGGAGATTTTACGAGGCTTGCAATGTTCTCGTCATCCAGACGCATAAACTCAGGCAGGTCTGTGTAAAACAAGTACGAAATTCTACCATAACCGGTGTAGTGATCTTCACAAACAACGGGATCATACAAGGTAATAATATCGTCTGAAGCTAAGCTCCCAGCGCTTGGCCCAGTAAAAGTAATTTTTACTTTCATCAGAGTAGCGTCGGGGTCAGCCGCAAAACCTAAGTAAAGTCTAGCGTATCTATACGCTTCTATAGAAATTGTTTTTGACTCTGAACTTGCAGTCGGGGAAGAATCCGACTCGGAGCTGTAATAATCTACAGACAAGGTTGCTTCAGAGTTGACATTAGAAGCAACCGCTACACTAATCAAATAAATTCGAGAGCCTACTGAATCTACAAACGGCGATTCGATAACCACAGAAGACTGCGAAGTTGTCGATTTAACTTGCAACGAGTTGCCCATATACGTGGACTCATACTCATCGCCAGGAACATATTTGTTGTAGTAGCCACGGTTAGCAATAAATTTTAACGTAGCCGTGCCCGAATTGAGCGCCCACCCACCGTAATCGTTTGATTGCCTAGTACCAAAGTTAGCTTCAGTCGATGATAGGCTGTTAATAATCCTATGAGACATACCTGAACTCCAACTATGAAACTGTAATATTCAACGTGCCGTAAGTTAGCAAAGTACCAAGGTTGCGAACTGTCAGGTCACTATCAACTGCTCCTGTACCGTTTAGTACCGTAAACGTGTTACTGTCGTTACTGCCACCGGTTATGGCCCCAGAAGATACCGTGGCGGTTCCAAGAGCCGCAGCAACTGTTCCTGTACCTTGGTAGGTTGCACCGGCATCTACGTTACCGCTATTTGAAGTGTCGTTGTACCCTAGCCCGTTTGCTTTGGCTACAAAGACACCGGTACCAGCCCCGCCTGAAACCACGATTGACTCAGCATTTTCAAATTCATACACAACTGGAGTAGCAACGTCAGCGTCTACATAATAGAAGCCAAGTTCACCAACCGCATAAGTTGCGTCGGTTACACCTGAAGTCACCAAAGTCGCAGACGCTGCTGTACCGCCAGAAGCAGTGTAGTAACCAATGTTATCCGTACCAATAAGCGTCTGACCATCAAGCGTCAAAGCAGAAACATAATCCACGCCAGAAATGCCATCAATCAACGAAATTAACTCGTTCTGACGAACCGTGTTCGCAGACCAATCCCACTGGTTCGGATCAAAATGCGCTTTAATCGCATTCTCTACAGCAGTCTTCACAGTCGAAGCAACCGCACCTGAAGTCTTAACTACAGTAGCCGTAACACTAACCGAAGCAAGCTCAGCGCTCATCACATCAATCGTCACACCAGAAGCAACTCGGGCCGTAAGAGAGTCATACAAATCTAACAAGTTGCTAGCCGAAACAGGGACCTGCGCCGTCGCAGAAGCTGCCGTACTCACATTACCGCCAACAGCCACAAGAGCATAACCATCATGGGTACCGTAGCCCGTAGCAGTAGTATCACGGTCACGGTAACGTCTCCGATTGAAAACTTCTACCCGATTAGCGTACGTCTTATTTGCCGACACATAATATTTGATCTGCGAAGCTGTAGTAGAAGCGGAAGTGTAGCTTGCCAGTAACGTGGCACCTCTCGTAAAATACTCGCTGTCTGTCTCAGCATCAGCACCGTCAGACGGGTTAGTAGCAAATGTTGCTGAAGAAAAATTGTCGTTAGCTGTCAACAATACTAAAGACTCACCTACTAAGGTGGAAGAGTTATACGCAGCACCGATAGCTTCTGCAGTTACAGCCAAACCTGATCCCGAGGTGCCAGTAAAGTCAGCATCAAGTCTGAAAATGTAAGACCGTGCTGTGTTCCGGTCGTAGTACATGAATAGCGTACCGGCATACAACGTATCGCTAGCAAACATGGTTACGTCAATAGTAGCAGTAGCTTTTGTACCGTCACTTCGGGTTAGGCCAAATAGTTGAAGCAAAACTTCAGTGGTCGCTGAAGGGAGCCGGTTGATCGTCGCAGCAAGCTGAGCCGTACGATTAGCGAACGCCTCCGAAAGCACAACCTCAATCTGACCCGCCTCGGGATACCAACCCGGCAGTAGCCCACGGGCACTTGAAAGAATGTCATTCAGAATGGCTACAGGATCTTCATCGTTAATAGTTAAATCAACGTAGCTACTTACATCAGGTGAAGAAGACATGGCTGAACCTCACTAACCAAACTCAATTCGGGCATCAGTAACAACTCCACCCTTTTTCAACAAACTAACTTCTTTCAAGGTTATAGACTTTGGGTAGAAATCGTAAAAATCTGAAGTAAACGCAGCGGCATCAAATTTATGAAAAGCCGGATCAGTAATCCCAAACTCAGGCATAAGCGTTCGTTCGTTTTTTCTTGACTTCAGAAAAGCAGAAATCTGTTGACCCTTGTACGTGTCAGTATCCGTACTTACCGTACTGAAGCGACCGTTAACCGCATCCATACTAAATGGGTAAGACATAACAAAAGCCATCATTACCTCCAAAAAGCCCTCATATACATTCTACCGAAAAAATAAACAGGCTAACAACTACTAGTCTGAAGAAACTTCACTAAACCAATCAACAAAATACGGATCAGTCACAGGAATGACACACAAATCAACCAAGTCAATCTCCCACTTGTTATCCTCAACCGTCGCCCACGCTATCTCAAGACTTGACTCAGCAGGAACCGTACCAATATTGCACTCTAAACCAAACACGTTAATAAAATAGTTGACCATACAACCAGAAATGCCCTCGTGGTAACAAGGAGCATCTTCGCTGTTACCATGAGGGCAAATACTGGGAGCAATATCAATATTTGTCTTGTTAATGTTTAGTAGAATGCGGTGACCATCAACATGCCATTCTACTTCGTTAATCATAAAATTTACCTTACCGTGTAACCTCTAAGTCAAGCGTAAAGATGCCTTCAACAACCCGCTCCACGTTGCCTTCGCTATCCTCAATCTCCAAGTCGTAAACACCCCCGTCAGTTAAAGCGGCGGTGTCAGTAGCTGAGATAGACAACACGATCTCACCAGAACTATTCGTTGAAATTCTACCGTTAGCGGTAGTTAACTCGATAATCGTGGTAGAAGAACCTGTAGTGCGGCGAACATGCATTCGGCCAGTATACGAACTAAGGTCACGTGCGTCCCCGTTACTATCTTTTACAGTTAGAGTGCGAGAAAACGTAGAACCCTGCTCACACACCATGTCATAAGCTCCAGCAGCCATAGAAATCTCCTTTACAAGACTTATCTCTAGTATACCGAAGCTGCAGGGTACTTATCTCACGACTTGGCAGTCTTACCTGACTCCTTCGGAGTTTCTTCTTCAACTGAAGCAGCCTGCGCCTGAAGTTCAGCAATAGCACGCTGAGCGGTGTTCAGGTTCACACGCAACACCGTGTTAGCAGCCGTTAGCTGCTTAATCTGCTCAAGCAGGTCTTCTACAATTGCATTAGGATCAATATTTGTTTCCATTTCCAACCTTTCAGGAAGTTTACCACCAAGCCGGTGCTGGGCGTCCTTTTGACCATACGGCAAAAGATTCTTTGTCTATTATATAAAACTCACGATAAATGTCAACGGCTTCCTCAATCGGAGCGTGCTTAAAACCAAGACGTTCGTGGAATGCACCACCAACAGCCAACGCAATATCAGTCAACTCGCCGTCAGGGAGAAGATGGGACGAATCAACAATCTTGTCCAACTGCTTCAAACAAGCATGCTCCTTGTTGAACCGGAAACTGAACTCTTCACACAACGCATAGGCGTGCTCAAAAAGCCAGTTAAAGTTACTGATCGACTCGCCCACCCAACGGGTACTCGGATGATTCGCATACCCGCCACGATGCGGCGTACCCTTAGCAGTCAAAGGCACATCGTCGTCCGTAGCACCATGTCTACGAAGAGCAGACACCAACATCTGAACGCTCTCAACAGTCATCTTCGGCACATGCTTATCACACAGAGCCTGCGCTGCTTCTACCGGATCAGTTTCAACAACAAATATGTTCATAGTACCCCCGGTGGGACTCGAACCCACACTGTAGGCGTTTTAAGCGCCCTTTCTCTGCCAATTGGAATACGGGGGCGAGAGTTGCGGCTAATGTGTTTGCCGTTTGCTAGAGTATAACATAGGTCCCCAAACAAAGTCAAGGAGAAACGGTGCCAAAAATTAGAACTTGGACAGAACAACAATTACGGGATGCTTGCGAATGTAGCATGTCTATCCGTAATGTGCTTAAAGAACTCAACCTGCAACCTACTGGCGGCAACTACAAAAGCATCAAGAGCCATATCAAGTCGTTTGGTATTGATATTGAGCATTTCACAGGGCAAGGGCACCTTAAAGGTAAAACCCACACATGGGCACCAAAAAGACCACTGGAAGAAATTCTAGTCAAACACTCCAGTTACACCAACACTAATCATCTCAAGAATCGCCTTTTCGCTGAAGAAGTTTTCCAGCAGAAGTGCTATCAGTGTGAGCGGGCAGAATGGAACGGGCAACCAATCCCTACCGAATTAGAACACATCAACGGTGTCAACACGGACAACCGGCTAGAAAACCTAACTATCCTGTGCCCAAACTGCCACGCTCAAACTGATACCTACCGGGGCAAGAACAAAGGTAAGTGTTAGTTATCTTCAGGAACCTCAGTCGTCGTTTTCTTGACTAAACGCCCAAGCAATCCCAGAAGAAGGATGCCGCAACCGGGCAATAGCCTTAGCCTCTAGCTGCCGGACACGCTCACGAGTCAAACCCATCGACTCGCCAATCTCCTGCAACGTCTTCGGAGCACCCTGACCCGCAAGACCATGATGCTTAATCAACACATCATACTCCCGGTCAGGCAGAATCGACAAAGCCTGCATGATATCGTCAGCGAAACTGCCCTCAATACCTGCGTCCTCTACCGCAATCTGATCCGAATTCACCAACGTGTCAGCATGCGAAACCATGCTCTCCTCGCTCAACGGAACATCCAAAGACTCCAACTTCGTGTTCTCCATATGACCCCAAATCTCATCCAAATAATCGTCTTCCCAATCCAGATAATCGGCAATCTCATACATCGAGAAACTGCTACGGCTCGACTCAAACTCCTCAACCACAGCAGCAAGCTTACGCACATCAGCCTCCACATGCATAGGCAGACGTATAGCACGGCCCTGGTTCGCTATGGCACGCTGGCAAGCCTGTCGGCACCACCACGTAGCATATGTAGAGAACTTGAACCCACGCTCAGGATCGAACTTATCTGCCGCACGCATAAGGCCAATCGTGGCCTCCTGAATGAGATCTTCGTACTCCATGCGGGACTGTGAACGTGCGTACTTGGCTGCAGTGTCCATCGCTAGCCGCAAGTTGTGTGAAACGAACGTGTCCTTGGAGCGCTTACCTTCCCGAACGGCTGCGTTGAGTCGTCGCCTCTCCATGGGATCAATGCTGATGCCTTCGATGTGGGATTCGTTGAGAATCCGGTCGGCTTCTAGTCCTTCTTGAATTGCCCGCCCCAACACAATTTCTTCTTCACGGGTAAGAATCTTGTGCTTTGAACTGAGAGTGTATCCAGCCATATAGCTGCCTTTCATCTGGGATATACGGTATCTTCTGCGCTTTGCGGAAGATGTCGGAGACTTTAGCACCGATCAAACGGGGACACAACCCCACATCGCCAAGTTTTGCGAATAATTTTGAAGAAATGCTAGTAAGTCGCCGGTTTTGTAAGTAATACGAGCCTAAAACTCGTAAGTCGGTGACTCAAAAAGTGCCTTCCGTAAAGTCTCGTCACCATACTTCTTGCGGTCGTCGTCAGTCAACTCAATCACTTCATGTTCGCCTTCTGTATATAGTGTGCCCCATGACTCTCCTCCAAGATCAGGCTCAGTAGAAATGTGTACATCTTTGAGGATCATCTCCATAATTACACCAGCTTCCCTGCACATCTCCACAGCTGTTTCCTCAGGGAAACTAAACAAGATCTCATCGTGGATAGGAAGCAAAGCATAGTCCCAATAACCGGCCTCGTACAGCTTCACCATGGCTCTACCAAGAACATCTCGGGCCGTGGACTGAATGCAGTAGTTGAGGGCAGCGTAGGGCCTCTCAGCGTCTACAGGAAGCTTCCTGCCCGTGTGTGTAATAACATAGTTGCGTTTGCCGGTTTTAACAGGATGAGCTAGCTGGTGTGCATAGCGGGTCACGCCCTGATAGGTACTGTCGAACAAGTCGCACACTTTCTGGGCTTCTTCAACTGAAAGCCCTGATTGTCTAGAAAGTGTCTGGGGACCTGCCCCGTAAACCTTACCGAAGTTAACTGTTTTAGCGATCTTTCTGGTAACTCCCGTGTTGTCAGCGGTGGTTTGGTGCAGATCGCCACCTTCTTTGAACACCTGCAACATAACAGGGTCTTGGGAAAGCGCAGCTAAAACTCTTAGCTCAACTCCAGAGAAGTCGATAGAAGCCATCCGGCATCCTTCTTCTGCGAGGAACATTCGACGTATAACATCACCGCTAGACGGTAGCTGCTGCAACGGAGGGTCAGTCAAAGACATTCTGCCTGTCCGTGCCTGCAAGCTGTTCATTTTTGGATGGACTCTCAAATTGCTGTCCATACTGGCAAGAGAAGCGATTACGTAACTATCTCGCCATTTAGCACTGTTCTTAGCAGCCATAACTGCACGGGCAAGCTCTCCAGCCATACCAGAGTCCTCATCGTCAATAACAGACTGCAAAACCATCTTATCGACCTTCAGCCCGCCCGAAGCAGTAGTTTCGGTAAGCCGCACCCCCAGCTTAGTCAAAGCCTCAGCTACATCTTTCGTAGCGTTATGGTTTTCGACCCCAAACGAACGAACGACATCAATATGGGCCTGCTCTTCAGCATTCATTTGCTCAACAAGCTGCTCGGCATAGCCGACGTCAATACGCAGGCCCCGACGCTCCATGTCGGCCACAAGCTTCAGAATCTGATGCTCATACCTGACCAAATGGTCCATAGTTTGACGTTTGATCTCCTTACGCAAATGAGGAAACAAACGAGCCGTCAAAATAACGTCCGTGCCCGCATAGTGAACCAGCGTCGGATGTGCTGCAGGAATGTTTCGCCAACCTTCCTTAACAGACCACTTCTGCTGCTTAAACAAATCCTTAAGAGCCTGATCCGAATCAGGAGCACTCTTGTCAACATGATGCGCTGCAAGGTTCTTCAAACCGTGACCTACCCCGCCCTCAACTCGGCTACGAGGATCAGCCAAATGCGACAAAATCTTTGTATCGTAAGTTCTATCTAAAAGTTCGATAGCGTCAACGTGATCGTGGCGATCCAGTCCCAACGCATCGAAAACGGCGTTATGGGCCAGAAGCCTACAATCGGTCTCGTTCATCACGATATCAATAGATCGCTGAAACCACGGCTCTTTCCAAATAAACACAAACGCTTCATCCTGATCTCCCCACTGAATACTCTTAATCTCCCAAGTTGTGGAGAAAATATCAAGGCCCGTGGCCTCAATGTCGTATGCAAGAGGACGCTGCTTACTGAACAGCCAGTCTCTGAAATTAGCGAAATCGTCGTCAGACCTTACCAGCGTGACGTTACCGATAGATGTATCAGCTACATACGTCTCATGCAGCCAGTCATCAAACAAAGTAAGGGAGGTGTCTTCACTCATGCCACAATCATATCGTGCGGAGCGGACTCACGCAAGGAGGCGTTGGAAACTTTCATAAACGTAGCGTTGTTATGAAGCTCAAGAATGTTCTTCGCTCCCACATAGCTGCAAGTAGACTTAATGCCTCGCTCCAACCCTTCAACGATGGATTCAACGCTGCCCTTGTAGTCAACGTAGCCTGACACGCCCTCGGGGTAGTCAGAGCCTGCGGCTGTTGAAGCCATACCACGGTAAGCCTTTACCTTCTTGCCGTCAACTTCCATGATCTCGCCTGGGGCCTCGTCGGTGCCTGCAAACATGTTGCCAATCATGACGGCATCCGCTCCAGCACCGAGCGCCTTAGCAGCGTCGCCTGGAGTCTTAATACCGCCATCAGCAATAATCTGCACATCATAGGCGTCGGCGGCTTCAGCACAATCAGCAATAGCAGTTAGCTGCGGAACGCCAACACCTGTTACAACCCTGGTCGAGCAAGCACCGCCCGGACCGATACCGACCTTAACGACATTAGCACCAGCTTCAGCAAAGTCAGCAACACCCTGACCGGTAGCAACATTACCACCGACAATCGTCACTTCGTGATCAAACTGATCCTTAATGTAGTGGATAGCGTCCAATGCGTGAGCGCTGTGGCCGTGGGCAATATCTAGGACAACGATCTTAGTTCGCCAATTGTTGACCTCTCTAATTACCGTATCAAGGTCGTCGTTGACGCCAAACGCTACAGCAGTGCGGTTAGTTCTACCTGCCACACAACCAAATCGGGACGCTAGCGGATCCATAGTCTTCAGAGGGATGTTGCGGTGAATTACACCGAAACCTCCCAAACGATCCAAAGCTCCAGCCATTTCATGCCCGCAAACAGTATCCATGTTGGCAGCGATTATAGGAATCCGCATATCAACATGGCCTAAACGAGTAGACAAATCTACGTCTGACCGGCTACGAACTTCCGAATACCGAGGAACAATAAGGACATCTTCGAAAGAAAGTCCTTCAGTTTCAGTCATCTTCAACATATGTTTGCTTCACCTGCTTAAGGTCGTATTCTTCTACAATTGTCCTCCGCACGTCTCTGTACTCGCTCTTAGACGAATAGCAGAACGATTCTAAAGTACCCGTACTGTTTGTCAGTACACACAGGTCACTGTCGTAGCAGGCGTACCATGTCGTGTAGCTACGATCATAATACAGCCTATCGGGCACGGACTCGTAAAGATCTTCTTCAAGTGTCATATTATTACGGGACGATTGAGGGACGTTCGACCTGTTCAGAAACTCGGGTTCTACTGTACGACTTGCAGTCGTTGCACTGCCACTGCTGATACGTAGCGACCTGGGTGTAACGTACACCTCGCTTTTGTAGCTTGCTAGAGCCACAAGTCGGGCAGTTATGTCCACCATCATACACGTTAAGGTTCGGGTGGTTCGTCATCCAAGGACGCAACTTCATGTAAACTTTGCGGAGCAAATCAACATCCTGCTTAGCGTACTTAATCATCAACTTCCAATACTTCATGTCGCCACGCATACAGCCTGCCCAAGTTTCAAACCCTCCCGTAGAAACCTTACGACCAACACCTAGATGATCGCCCAGATGATCCAGCTTGTTACTGTTGAACATAAAGTACCTACGAGCGGCCTTCAAAGTATCTACAGACTTAACAGGAGAAGCCGGACCTAAGCCGTGGGCAACAAAACGAGCGTTAGCCTTACGCATATCGAACCTATCGCCGTTGTGTGCGATCACAATATCAGCTTCGTCAAACAGTTCCCACAGCTTCTTAACGACAGGGAAATCGTTTTCTGGATCCTTCTTGTAGAAGGAAGGGAAGTCAACAAGAGAAGTCACATGTGTCTTGTTCTCATGCTCCCAACGGTACGAAACACAAAGCATATACCATTCCCGCTCGTGCGCAATCACGTTCTGCTCGTACTGTCCCCACACCATACTGAGGTTCGGTGCGGTCTCGATATCGTAGTATAAGATTTTTGCCATTTGAATCACTGCTTTCAGTTTAACGCATCTACTTGTGAAAGGCAAGCTCTCAGTCGTTTAATGTCGTCTAGTTCGTAAAATTTGCTTCCCGCAGAAAAAAACGTTCTCCGGTTCTTTCTTTCTTTTTCCAATATGCCTTCTTGAACAAGTCGATCTAGTGCCCGCCAAACATGCTGATATCTAATTCCTACTTTGTCAGCAATCTGTTGCTGTGTAAGATTAGGGTTCTCTAGCACGGTAACAAGCACTCTCGCATTAACTGTCAGAATCCTCATCGAAAGTCACAGACTCCATAACGGACAAAGAAATGTCCATCTCGGCCAACTTACCCTCAAGAAACGCTGTCTTCTCCAAAGCAACATCAAGCTTAGCAAACGTGTCAGCAAGAACACTAGTCAGGTAGATAATCTTCTCATCAGTGGTCGGGATAGCACTCATCTTCTCAAGCACCGTAAACTCGGTCACATCATATTCTTCAACCTTTGAAGCAACAAACCTGCGGTACCCGCTGAGTAGCTTAGAGGTTCCCAGATCTGCGTCAGCAAGGCTAATCAGGAGACTCTCAAAGTCTCTACCGATCGTAAGTGTTGCGCCATCACGATTAACGTAGCCACGATCAATAAGCGGACGCAAAGCAGTATGGACCCATTTCTCATCGGTCCTGAACACGCCGTTCTTATTAATCAGCAAATCTAAAGCACGGGTAACATCATCAGATCCTTGCTTACGGATCTGGTTGCTAACCGCTTCAGTTACTGTCTTCTTATCCATGTCGCTATTCTATAGTGGTTATAATCGACTGTCAAGGCTACCGTTTGCCGCCAAAATATTCGACGCCGTGGCCATTTGAAATGATGTCAGCATTCAGACAACTAGTCATATCTTCGTCGTTGTAAATATACCCTAAAATGCGACCATACTTTCCGCTACCGTCTTTCATCGTGCGGATATAGATTTCGTCGCTTTCGCTCAGCCAGTTCGACACATAGTCTTTAGCTGCTAGTCCTAGCGCTTTTTCTTCTAGATCTCTGGTTCTAGATTCGGGAGCGTTGACCCCGTGCAGCCGAACTCTTACTTTGTGGAAAACGTCAAAACCCAAGTCAATAATTAGATCAACGGTATCACCGTCAACTACTCTGTCAAGCTCGGCTTTGTAAAAGAATCGCACTATTCGTTTATTCCCTAGTAGCTGTTCAGCGGAACAAGGTGTCCCAAGTAATCTTGTCTACAATACCCGTACACTGAAGGCCGCTCTTTGACTGAAAAGCAGCGACAGCCTCCAGAGTCCTTCGACCATACCAGCCGTCCGCCTTAATACCCAAAACGTTCTGAACAGGACGCACAACATCCGATCTCAGGTTCTCATGCAAAGCACGGCCTGGAAAAGCCGGGGGCGCCGGTTTAGCAGGCGCAGTTTTTTTAACAGCTTTCTTTCTAGCCATGACACACTCCAAAATAGACTACACAAGTATTATAACACATTACCCGCACCAGCTGCCACTCATATGCCAAGGTTGCCACTTGCAGCCAGCCCAACTAGCAGCCGAATCAGCAATGTACTTGGCTTGCACCAGATTAGTGTATGGGTCAAGCAAATCTTCACGAGTGATACCAAGACCAGTCAACCGGCTTCCGTGTGCGGCCCAGTTGATCTGAGTCAAACCATAATCTCTCGTAGGGCTAATAGCCCCTGGCCGACAAGTAGACTCCTTGTACATGATCCGCCCGAGTTTCGGCAGGTCTTCTTCAGCCCAACCTGCAGAACGGGCCACATCCCACCATTCAGTGCACTGCGGAGTAGGGTTTGCGTTTGAAGATGCTCCTGAACTTACAGCCGGAGCGTCAGGAACGTTATCGGTACTCCAACCCATACCCTCTAACAGTTCAATATGGACGGATTGAGTTTGAGGACCGTACTGACCGTCTGCCGTGACCCCCAAGATGTCCTGTAGGGCTTCTACGTTATCTCCGCTTCCCCACGCATATTCATCTAGCACAACTTCAATAACTGGCTGTAAAGCGGTCAAATCGACGGGCGCTACAGACGAATAGTCTTCAACTCGGCGTGGTGTAGGTGAAGGCTCTTCAGCTTCTTCAACCATGACAACAGACAGTGCCTGCGGCTCAGGATCATTAATATCTAACGGGTCATCGGCAGCACACCCTGAAAGCAGTAGCGCTGCGACAAGGGTAAGTGTTTTGGGAAACATATGTAGCTCCTTTGATTGCTTCCAATATTGTATTGCATATTGGTTACGGAAGCAACCCTGTTTCCATAAACGTGGCGTTACTGTGCCTCTAGCGCAGCAATACGAGCCTCAAGCGCCGCAATCTTTTCCTCATGGGCCTGGAAGCCACGGTGCAGCAACGGAACAAACACCGACGACTTCACCGACAGAATGCCTCGCTCAGCATCTAGCTTCACAAACCCAGGCTTGACGGTCTGGACCTGCTGGGCATCCCAACCCGTCATCGTTGTTGCTTCGTCCCGATCCACGATGATCGGGTCGCCGTTGTCGTCAATGCCAGTTGAGGTTTTGGACAGGTCGTACTTGATGACGTTGATCGCCATGAGATCGTCGGTCGGGTCTTTGTACGCAACGATGTTCGTCTTCAGACGGTTGTCGGAGATGCTGCCGTACACGCCCGTGTCGGAGGCGGTGTCACCGTCGCCGTACACAAGCCATTGCAGGTCGGCAGTTGAACCGTTGTCAGAGTAGAGAGCAAGGATGCCGTCTGTAGCGCTAGTAGACGTGCGGTACATTTCGTGCGCTCCGCTGGCCTTCACCGAGAAGGCACGGGTGCTGTTGCCGCTCAAACCCGTCGAACTGTTCTGGATATACATGCGGGCTGCGCCACCCGTGGTAAACCCAAGACGGTCAGCGCCAACACGATACACGCCGCTGTTCGTGTCGTTAGCAAACGAAAACACTGGCACACTTGCACTACCGTTACTTCCCCTGAAGTAATCAGAATACGTTTGCGCCCACCGAACTGACGACGTTCCCAAGTCATACGTTGAGTCGGCATACGGAATGAAGTCGCCGCCGCTCGTAAAGTACGCACGGTACGCACCGTTGACGTAGAAGAAAATCTGGTTGCTGGACTCTTGGAACAAGATGCGTTCGTTTGAGTCGTTGCCAACAAAGAAGTTCGTGTTTGACGTGCCAGTCAGGTCGCCGTCCAACGTCAAGTTCCCCGTAAACCTGCCTGTGCCATTTACGTCCAGCGTGTAAGACGGCGAACCTGTGCCGATGCCAACATTGCCCTCAAAGTGATTGTTTCCGAACCCGCTCCCCGTCCAATAGCCCCACCTTACTGAGTTCGTAGACGCATCAGGGGCAATGAATCCATACTCTGAAAGCGTGCCGCCTGTAGACGAAATCCTAAGCTGATCGACTGTATCGCCACCTGCAAAAAGATGCAGAGCTGTAGCAGGCGTCGTGGTGCCGATACCGACACGATCAGTTGAAGCATCCACAAACAACGTGTCCGTATCAACCACAAGATCACCAGTAACCGTCAACTCATCAGCAGCCCGAGAACCATCAACCAACAAATACTGCGTATGATCATCATCACCCAAACCAGTCAAATTACCATGATCCACCACAGCCGCAGCCGTGCTCGTAGCAGACGACAACGCCCTACGATAATCATCAACCTCAACAAAATAAGCGCCCGGAGTGTTCGAACCAAACTGTCGATAAATAACCTTATACAACACCCGCAACTCAACCACCGGCAAATCAGTCAAGTCCATAGAATCCCAAGTCACCGCCTCAGCATCACCCACATTTGTGTAATAATCCTGACCCATAATCGCAATCACAGGATAATTCAACTGATTAGTTGCCACGATCCAACTAATACCATAATTATTTGAAGTGATCTCAGGAGTGCTCCATGTACCGCCAGAGTTCAAATTATAAGTCGGCCTTGGAGTGCCGCCATACTTCAAAGGAAAGTTAGTCGGAGCGTCATAAGTCCACCCAGTAGTACCACTCTGATAAAACACAGGAATCTGAGCAGGCCCCTGCAAATCTTGCTCCCACGTATTCGCCGTGGGCGTATCAGAATGAACAATATCTACCTGCAAGTCCTCATCAAAGAACGTGCCATTAGCAATATCAATGTACGCCTGATCGTCAGTGCTTCCATCTTTCGTAGAAACATCAAAATTGGACGCGTCGAAGCCATTAGCAATCGCCGCTCCACGGGTTCGATGCAGATATTCGTGCGTCTGCCAATCCAAAACAATACCGTGCCGCTCATCAAACAGCATGTACTTAGCAGGCTCACCAGAGTTGTAGTGAATGTAGGCAGTGGGGGTTTCTGAATCCCACTGGTAAAATGTCGTAGTAGCCTGCAACACGCCGTCAGCGTCAAACGAAATGTAGTACAAATCTGAAGAACTGCCAATAACTACGCTCTCAGGAGCAGTCTTAACAAACTTCTGACCGGCACACCAAACCACATAACTATCACCTACGGGAGCAATAGTGAAAGTTCTCGTGGAATAATCAAAAGAGATAACGCTCTCAGATTTATCTTCATGGCCGATAGGTTCGCCGCCGTCACCATTCGCAGTTGTGATCACTTCAGAGATAGGGACAAGTTTGGGTTCGCCGCTGTCGCTATCATCACTGATGACTACTTTGTCGTCGTACGCTAATGTTACGGTTGTGAGTTCGCTTGGTTCAAAATCTACGGTAACGTCCCCAGAAGTCCCACCGCCGCTAATACCTATACCGGCAGTAACCGAAGTAATGTCTCCTGCAGGGTCACCAGTATTTCCTGAATCGGCCACGCCCGTAAACGCAACAAACGAACCAGACTTGCCCTCCAAAAACCCAACAAACACAAGATCCCCGGCAGCAGGCGTAGGACCCGCATACGGAACACCCTCGTACACGTTATTCAAACCAAGCTTAGGGATCTTCACCCTTAGCAAGTCATCATCACCAACCGAAACAACCGTGGCACGAAAAATACCGTTACGGGGGACACTTGAACTTGCAGATGTGTTAAAACTTGTTCTTCTCACAATGCCGCCTTAATCATTGCCCAGTCGTCAGCGTCAATCACACCGGTAACCGGCAATCCGTTTAGTTCTTGATATTTTCGTACAGCTCTTGCTGTCTGTGGTCCAAAAACGCCGTCAATCGCTAAACGATAGTTCACTGTCTTAACATAAGATGTGTTGATCAAGTTAACGCCGATGCTTGTTAACCCTTCGATTTCTTGAGCAGTCAGCTGGACTGTTACCTGCTTCCGACCATTATACGAAGCAGCTACTGCCTGCTGAATACGCTTAACACACTCACCACGAGAACCCTCAGCAAACGTCTGAATCTCACACTGCATATCGTCAGAATCTTCAGGACACGTACCAGAAATACTAACAAACCCTGATTTTGTTGTATCGTAACTTACTCGATCAACCATAAACTTTTTATCAAAGTTATTTAAACCTTTAATTGTCACACCCAAACCCGGAAACACAGTGATTGATGACGTAGACTTTAACAAATTGACATTGCAGGTCGCTGCCGAATTGGTACTGTCAGCAGATCTACGAACAGTCAGATTTGCTGCAAAAAACGGGTCATCTTCGTTAGATGGAACATTGATTTCGATAGAAGGCTGCCGGTCTAGAATGAATTCTTCAGAAGCAAAAAACAGTACACCATTAGCTTCAAAAAACATGAACTCTGCATCTCGGGCTAAACGAGTAAGAACGTCGTATGTTGACTCTTCTTTCTGCTCATTTTGTTCTCGAACGATATTACCATCAACCGGTGTATCTTCGCCAAAAAACTCTAAACCAAACTTAGCAGCCGTTGCCGCTGCAAAGGCTGTAGGAGAAATTCGCCCAAACGACTCTTGCCCCTTTTCTCTACGCATTTGCTGCAGCCTGCGAGTACGAGCAGTAATTCTTACCGTGTCATTAGCTCCGTGCTCCGCCGATACAGCAGCAATTTCAAAATCAACCGTCTTGACTGAAATAGTAACATCATCGCCATCCCTGTCTTCGATCTCTAAAGTAGCAGGCAAAACAAACGCAACACGTCTACCAATCATGAAGTAATTACTATTAAGCATTTTAAAGCCGGGATCATAAACATGAAGCTTTAGCTCGCTAACCATTCGAGCAGACATATCAAACTGAGCAGACAATACCGATTCCCGAACAAGAACGGTTTCATCACCAATTTCACCAATATACAGATACTCATTGTCTGTGAAAGCTGCAGAAATAGTCATGATAGTATTCTACCTACTTAAAAACAAGCAATCCAGTATTATTCGTCGGGTTCGATAATATCGGCATCTGGAACAAGACGGTCAAGAATCACCGACGCTTGGCTGTCCACAATAATCGTAATTCCTTCGCCACCTTCTCCCGGAGGAGGAAGAGCAGAACCAATAGGGGTAGGGGCGTTAGGAGTAAACGTGATTGCCGCTAACTCGACAATCCTCTGGTCATACAGCGGCGTTTCTGTCAACTGCAAATCTACAGAAACCTGCGTAGGATTACCATCAAGGTCTCTACGATTCGTGGTGAACGAAAACTTGGTGATTGTTACACTATATGGAACCGCCGAAACTCCATACACAAACTTGCATGGGATCGAGTTGGCGGCAATAAGCTCAATCTTATCTAAGATCTCAATAACAGGAAACGGATCACAACCACCGGTTACTTTATCTGCAATGAGGGCCGAAAACGTAACCGTCTTCAACGACGGGTTCTCAAAAACAAGCAAAGGAGCTTTTCCGGGCCTCGGAACCTTTTTCGTAACACCAGCGTACTCATCAAACTGTATATTCTGAGGACCATACGGAAACTCTACCTGAAAGTCTTCCCACGTTGTGCCGTCCGGAAGACTATAATTAAAAGGACCAACATTTACCGTAGTAGTCGCACCTTCATCGTCTGTTTGCGTTTTAGTAGGCTGAAACGGTTTGAGTACGGCACGGCCAGGATTCACCGAGTGGTAATCCATCGTGTCAAAAATATCTATTTGATTTGTTATGTCAACTACTTTTTGTTGCAAAATAGACATAAGTCACCTCTTTATGTAGCGCCAGTTATAGCCGAAAGCGCAACTCCACCACGCTCAAGGGTAAACGTGCCATCAGTAACAGTAATTCCCTCTGTTCTAAGATAATTAATATCTGCAGCGATCGCTGCAAGCGAAATATTTCTCTCATTATCCAACGTCTCATCCATATCGAAGAAACCTGACTCTGCTAGAGACCTAAGAAGAATAGCACTAGTGTCGGCACCTGCGTTGGCGGTCTCTACTTGGGTAAACAAGTCTGCTGTACTGAACCGCACGGCGTCGTAGCCGCTCATCCCCAATTCAGCGAGCAAAGCTTTCCTGATAGCGTAATTAGACTTACCAGTCGGAGCAACCCCTGCATCTTCAAGACTCGCAAATCTTTCAGAACCAGTCAAACCACTACTAAGATTAAGTGCCCCACGAATCGCAGACCGTTCAGCAAGAAACGTCTCAATACCACGAAGCTCGCCAGTGCCCGGTGTCCCAATAATTCGGTCATCTCCAGCAAACTGCATAATTCGCTCTAACGGAATAGCGTAAGCCTGACTCATAGCGGTAGCTGATTCAAGCGTACCAGACGCCAGCATCGCCATAAGCGTCTCCTGATTATCTGTAGACAAGTGACCCATAACTTGTTCCATAAGCTCAAAGTTTGAAGAAAAGCCTGCAACGTCAGGAGACACACCCATGACTACTTCATACGCCGCAAACGCTTCAAATGCGTCACGAACCAAGTCAACAGTTAACTTATCAGCATTAGCTAACGTAGTAAACGCTGCGTTCGCCGTGGCTCTAGCTTCCGCCTGCCCCAACGGTGAAGTAGAAAAACTAGGGAAAAACGCACGGTTTCTGTCAATCAAAGGAAGCATCTGCGCTGCAAAAACGGCAGTAGCGCCTGCAGCGTTCATCAAACCATCAGCTAAATCAATCCCCAACGAGTCCGCAACAGACTCAATTTCCTCACTTGTCATCTGTGTCGTACGTTTCAGCATCTGCAGGTTCGACTCAAAGTTAAGGCTTTCTTCTTCCCACATCTCAAACGTACGTTTAAGTTCTTGGCCCAGAGGACCCACTCCGGTCAAGGCATCATAAAATTCTTGATCGTTAAGTACTGATAAATCTTTGCCTTGTGATTGGAAAAATGCGGTCAGGTCTTTCGCTGCTTGAGACTCTCTATCAAAGAAGAAACGCTCTTCACCGTAAAATGAATTACCAAAGCTTACAGTATCGTTCACAAAGTAATTGAGCTTTTCAAAAAAGCCGCCGCCTCCGTTACCTCTAGTCTCACCAAACAAGATATCATTATAAACAATGTCCCTCTCCGTCGTATCTATCAAATCTCTGTAACTTTGCCGAAGGGCACGACCCTCTTCCCGCCTAGCCCTAAAATCTGCGAAAGACCCGCCACCCAAAGACATATCTCGTAAAGAAAGTACCGCACCAGAAACAGCATCTTCAGCACGAGCTGCCCGAGCGTTCTCACCCAAAATGCCAGTTATGGAAGCAGCCAGCAAACCAGCCGCAGCACCAACAGCCATACCCGGCAGTCCAAACGAAGAACCCATCATAACGCCGCCACCAATCATGGCTGCTGTGTTACCGCCACTTGGTCCCGACTGAAGAGTGTTTAACCCTCCCATCAGACCAATCGACCCACCCATAAGCATCGTGCCGTTTCTCGTACCAGTCAAAAAGTTAACCCCACTCCGGGCACCCTCAGCAATCTCAACACGGTTCTTAATCAACTTGCCAACAGCCATAGGGTTCTTCAAGCCCAGGAACAACCCCAACAGGCCCAAACCGCCAGCAGCACCACCAATCTTACCAATACCCATAAGAGCACCAATAACCCTAGCAAGATGACCAACAACAGGAGCAACAATATCGTTCAAAACAGCAGCTAAACCAGACACCGCATTAGGAAGCTGCTCTAAAATAGGCATCAACGCCTCTAAAAACTTACCAATCGCCGGAATAAAATCAGAAGCAACCCGATTCATAATATCTGAAAACAAATCTAACTTACCAAAGAACCCTGACTGACCCGCTTTCAACAAATCAAAAATAGCGCCAAACACGTTACCAATAGACGCACCAAACGTCTGGAAAGCCTCAGCGTTCTTAACAACCAAATCACTAAACGACCTAAACAAACCACGACCGCCACCCGTAGCGCCCATGGCCCTAAACATCTCAATAACCACATCAGCAGCAGGCTCAAACTGAACCAAGAACGCTCCAATACCACGGAAGAAATCACGCACACTCCGGAAGAATCCTACGAAGCTTTCACCCATCTGCTCAATGTTTTCAAGATGATCAAAGATGTTACTCCGAATGAAGTCAATCGTTTTCTCAACAAGAGTGACCAACGTGGGGGCGAACGAATCCGCACCAAAACGTTGAATAAGTAGCGACATGCCCACGAAGTTTTCACGAATAATCCTGGCCATGTCCATCATTGCGTCACGGAACGGGTTCAGAAGCGGCTGACCCATATCCGCAAACATGTTCTTCATGCCTGAAAATTCTGTTTTAGCCGTACCGATAAACGTACCGGCAAGTCCAGCGCCTACGCCCCGATAATTTTCAGATACGATAGATCCGCTGGAAAGTGCAGCCAGTAGCTGATTTGTTGAAAGACCCTCTTGTAAAGACCCTGACCGGAACCCGGCAGCACCACTGAGTGCTGAACGTAATTCTGCAGAGTCTTTAGAACCGATTGCTTTTGCAATTGCTTGAACGGCTGCAGCGTCTCCGCCGGTCAGGTTAACGAGCTGACGTGCGATACCACCCGAGGCTGTCGGTGAAACTCCTGCTTTTGCGAGACCTGCCAACAGGGCGGTTGTGGCTTCACCACCAAGAAGACCTGTTGTTCTAGAACCAAGGCTACGGCTAAGCAAAGCTGAGTTTTGAGCACCACGACGAGTCATGCCGCCCCCAACAGACGGGATAAGCATCGCTTCATTAAACTGACGTAAAGCTGCCGCAGCAACAGACACTGCTGTTGCTACACCGGCTGCCGCAACCGACAAACCTTTCAAAGCTACCTGATAAACTTGAACAGCAGCTCTACCAGTTATCAAGGCCAGTTTAGCAGCCAACAAACCTACCGTGAACAAACCGATCTGACCAATTAAAGCAACGAAAGACAGCTTAGATAAAGTCATCATAAACTTTTTAAGAGGAGCAGTTACTCTATTCAACGTCCTTGCAAAACGGCGATGCGAATGATTAACACGATTCATTCGCTTATCGTGAGCATCTAAATTCTTATTGGTTCTATCAAGAGAGTCACTAGTCTCGTTAATTTTCTTAGTAGACTCAGATATCCGCTTAGAAAATTTCTTACTTTTTTTCTCTAAGCGATCAAAGCGTTCTTCTAGGACGGTAAGTTCGCCCATCCCATCAACATCAACATCGACCTTAATAACTACACTATCTTGAACAGGCATAAAGCACCTCCCCCAAAAAGAGAAAGCCAGGAACTTCTATTATTCTATAGAAATTCCCGGCTGTCAGTAGCCACCAGTGCTACCTCTTCTCTTTTTTTCTCTAGCTTCATGATCTGCTGACAACGCCTGCGCAGCAGCCATCCTAATCAACCACTCATCCAAATCCGAATCCAAAATCTGAATCGGATCACAATGAAAAGCCTCAGCTAACCTAGCCGAAGATTTAATACGTGGATCGTCGGCTAGTCTATCAACTAGCCCTGCGTAGGGTCCTCCGCATCAACGTCATCCCCATACCCAGCAAAATCCAGAATCTTCAAAGCAACATTCTCAAGATGTGGATCAACACCATAGAACGCACGGATAGCGTCAGGCAACGGACGATCAGTACCAGTCATCTCCATCACTACTGGAGAAGCAAACGTGATAGCGTTACCCTCATCATCCAAAACAAGCTCATCATCAAAATAGATTCCTGACACAGTGTTACCAATCACGTAGCAAGAAAACTTGATTGAATCCAGCTCGTCAGTCTTGCGGTTCGTGGAGTTACGACGCCACGCCTTCAACTGCTCATTCGTAATGTTAGGAGAGAAACGTACCGACACGCCCTTACGCTCCGGAACGTCCATCTCAACCTCAGGACGAGTCACTTCACGAGAAATCTCGTCCTTAAGCATGTCAAGAACAGACACTCGCTTGCTTGACTTGCCTGACGTTGGCTCCGCCTTAGCAGGAGTAGCGCCAGCTACCTCAATCACTTCATCAGCCATTATTAGCCTTTCTTTATTTAATCTACTCAGTCAGCCAGCGCTGCCCAAGTCTTCGGACCAACAACGCCATCAGCAGCAAGACCCTCATCACGCTGGAACTGCTTCACAGCACGCACAGTCTTCGGACCAAAGTCACCGTCAACGCCAGAGTTCTTACGAGGACGAGAAGTCAACTTGTAACCATTCTTGTCAAGCAGCTTCTGAAGGAACTCAACAACTGGACCCTTGTCGCCCTTACGCACCACAGTCTGCAAACAAGCAACGATAAACTCAAAAGCCTTAGCCAGCTCAGACTTAACAGAAGCCTCCTTAGGAACCTTGATTTCACCCTTAACAGGGAACCACTCCATCTTAGAACCGCTAACACGGCACGGCTGATGATGCCACCACTCCGAAGCCACGGTCTTACGAATACCGTACTCTTCAGCAATCTTGTTTACCTGTGAGGTAGAGATAGCGCCCTTCTTGATAATACGGAAGTCAACCGCATAACCGTAACCATCAAACTTTGGCTGGCTCATATGATATGAACCCTGGAAGCCTGCACGGTTGATGCGGTCAGGGTTAGCTGCCAGATTGAAACCGGGCCTACGGCGCTTATAGCCATCATACAGGTACTTCTGCTGCTGATAGGTGCGGACACCAGACACAACAGCAACCTTGCCCGCAATACGCTGATCAGCGAAGAACGCTTCCAGACGGGCCTTAAACTTCGGGTGAAGATCCTTCACGTTCACCCTGCTACTTGTAACAGGAATAGTCATTCGATAATCCTTTGCTAGAGAATAACTTGCCTACCTACACTACCAAAACCTACACACTCAGTCAAGCAAAATAAAAAAGAAAAAGCGCCACCCGAAGGTGACGCTCTTTCTCAAGTGTCTAGTTTAAGTTGAACTAGATAACGTATTTATCAGGTGCCCTGACCCACAGATGAAACTGAGAAAGTCATAGAAAGAGTAGCGGGAGCGCCAGAAGAAGCGTCACCGTCAGGCTCAGTCAGACCCACCAGCAGACACTTCGCATAGCTACGCTCAGAACCCGGAACCTGAAGGTCACAATCCAGTGTGAAAACGCTAATGTCGTAGTACGCACGACCAACAAGCTGTCTTAATGCCTGAAGGTCAGAGTAGTCTTCGATATCATCTGTAGCAAACCGGCTAACAGTAATGTCACCGATTTCAGATGGGGCACAAAGGACCTCTGGATGAATCTTACCGCCGTCATAAACCTTTTCAACAGCAGCGCTAATCTCACCACCGCTTACGGTAGTGAAATACTGCCCGTTGTTAAAGTTGGGAGCAGTACTGCCGTCACTAGGCTCAATCGTAGCGACAATTTGCCGTTGTGTTGCTTTAGCCATTAATCATATCTCCTTAAACTAGAGGATCACTCAGATTGCTCTTCGTGACCACAATGTCAATCAAATCAGCCACGCCAGAAACACGCACACCAACAGTAGCTTTAACTAGACCAGTCGCAAGCTGCGAGTTGGGGTTGTTGGTGGCATTAACCGAAACCGTGTAACCCGGATCAATTTGTGCACCTTCAATATCAAACGCAGCATACAGACCATCCTGAAGAGCGATCGGCTGAAGGAAGTTCTTGATTGAAGAACGAATGTTTGCAAAGAGGTTGCCTCGTGCATCAATCGTGGAGAAAACAAACCGTTCCATACGATCCTCAATACCGATCACAATGTAGTTCATTGTGTCCTGCTGAGTGATGTAACGCCAGTTGGTCTCATCGTTAGAAGCCGACCGGGCACCATACACACGGATTGAGTTATTTACCTTGCGGATAGCGTTGATTCTGGCCTTATCGAGAGTTTCAGCAGTGGTAGGAGTAACGTCCTGATAAAGATCAGAAATGCCTACCGCTGAAGAAATCACACCGGCACCGGCACGCCACGGACCGCCCGCCGCATCAACCGCTTTAGCTCTAGCAGCCGCAGCGTAACTTTCCGGAGAAATGTTGATCGTGGAAGTCGTAACAGTTGACTCACCCGTCGCAAGCTCAGCAGAGTTAGGTGAAGTAACCTTAATGTGTGGCCAGTAGAAAGCCATGCACTTAGCGTTTGCGTCAGAGTAGTACGATGAAACGCTGGTCTTAGCCGTAGCTGACGAATCACCCAGGGTGAAAGCACAAAGGGCAATACGGTTGTTGTTAGCAGCGTGGGTACGCAAAGCGTCCCAAACCGCAGTACCAGTGTAACCCGGAGCTGCAACAGCGCCACTCTTAAGGTTCACGCTGAAGCACGTTGACACATCCGGATCGGAATCGAATGTACCATCAAGCGCATCCACGATGTGATCCGCTGTGACTGCCGTACCATCTGACCCTCCAGAAAGGTTCGTGTCAGCAAGCGAATCTGGGTCATTCGATGAAGTTGCGTCGTCAGCAGCAACGATCAGATGACTGACCGTTGAAGAGTTGACGAACGAAACAGCATCATCAACATCCACAAGATCACGACTAGACAGAAGAAGTGTGCTATCTAGCGAAATCTTAAGCCGGAAATAACCGGAAAGAATGTTGCTGTCATCGCTGTTGTTCTCAACAGCGACAGAAAGGTTGTTGCCCCAAGCGCCCTTGTTCTTTGACGTAAGCGTCATAGTAGCAGAACCGCTTGAATCGTTCAACGTAATCGAAGAAGTCGCCGCATCGTCCGCATCATAGTTGATCGCACGGAACACATAGCAACGAGAACCGCCCTCATCAAAGAAGGTCTTCACGTGGGAATACATATTCCCTGACTGGTAGTTACCATAGTAGGTCGTGTAGTCGCTGAAGCTGCGAAGGAGCGTAGGCTCAGTCGTTGATCCACGCTCAGCAGTGCCAACCATAAACACCTGTCCAGCCACATTGTTAGTAGTGCCCACAGGACCAGTACGCACTGCAGTGGTGACATTAACTCCCGGCATAATTGCCTCCATATTATTGTAGTTACAATACTAGTATTGAACATGCCCTGCGGGGATACGCAAAGCGTACGCTCTATCAAATTTTATTTTACCATGCGAGAAGTAAAGTCGAGTGTAACTAACGTGACTACGGTCAAGAATCAGATTGTTTGTTTAACTTTTCACGTTCTTCTTCGATAACAGCATCCCAATCAACAGTTCCCTTGTCGTTTAAGGGAAGACTTGTGCGTTTCACAACCTCCGCATAACGGCTCAAAACCTGTTTCCGGTACTCAAGCACATCTTCACGAGTAGGGGCTACTGTGAGAGAATAGTCTCTTAGTTCTTCAAGTTCTTCTTCTGTACTCATATCGTTAGTCTAACTCATCTAAGGTCGCAGCGGGGTCGCTGAGTAAAGAATTCTTTTTGCGAGACTTACCGTCGTCCCAAAAATCTTGACCAGTGCGTGCTTTACGGGTGTGCCGCAACCAATAATCACTTTGTTCCCTTATCTTAGGGTCTCTTAACAGCTCTCGCCACGTTTTAGCTGATGATCTCATCTTTTATTCCTTTCAAGAAAATCTAGGCCACAAGCCCGTACTTAAATAAGCAAACACTGCTGCTTCCTTAATGTTGAAATTATAGCCGCCTTCAGGACGCTCCGATCTCCACGGCTTCAAAAGATCATTTGATAACCAGTTAACAGGTCTAGAGCTACCTAACACAACAATCTCAGATTCTTCACCCTGACCTAAAGAACCAGTAGTAATACGAGGATTATCAAGATATCCGATACCCATAATAAGTTGAGCAGGAACCACATCATGCTGAAGAACGTGGGTAGGCTCACCCAGTTCACCAACCTCTGCCATCTGTTCTATCCTATCGTCAGCAGTACCATACTTATTGCCAGCAAACCCCAAAGCAATCCCTATGTCGGTACTCCACGACTCCAAACCGCGAGTCACAGATGGTTCACGTCCACTAGGAAGCCCGTCGTCATCCCCAACAACATTCGGGATGTAAGTACCTCTAAACACACTAAGTTCAGTAATACCCGCATCTTCCAAGTATTTCTGTGTTGTGGAATACTGACCTCTAACCCAAGCATCAATAAACGGTGTCAGAAGTTCTTGAATTTCAAAAATTTCTTCTATACCGGCATCAATCTCTGAGGGTTCATGAGAAACATCAATATCAAACTCTTCTCCCAAAACTGTTTTAACACGTTCAGATAAGAAGTCCCAATGGAACACTTCACTTCGCGCTTCACCCCAATGGATTTGAATAGCTTTAGCAATCCGACTCCCCACCCATGCTTCATTCTCAGTCACTTCTTTTTCATACTCTCTCATTTGTGAAGGAGTAAAACCAGTAGTATCTCGTTGACGTGAAGTAATTAAATCATTTATTGCAGCAAAAATTTCATACGTTGCATCAGTACGTTGTTTACCAGAAAGAGAACCACCAAGCTCAAACGCTTCCTCTAGCTTTTTCTGCAACGGCAACAAATCATCCTCAGTAGACAATTCCGCCACCACCGTTTTTAATGCTTTCTGATCTTCCCTTAAATGCACACCATCCACAACATCAGCCACAGGACGAGGCTTTCCTTCATGAATATCTGGAACAGAAGAGCCAGTCAAACGATCTTTATCCCAACCCGTCAGTTTTTCAGGCCCTGGAGGAAGCCCAAAATCTGGCGCAGACGAACGAACCGTATCCAACTCATCAAGCGTGGCAGTCATATCATCCACAATCGTGGGACGAGCTTCGCTTTGAACAATTTCTACAGCTTCAGGAATAGTACGCCACTCGCCCATTCCCGAAACCTGCCAACCGCGTGCCCCGTCAACTGACGGATTCACCGTAACGACACCAACTTCATTAGGGTCAAGATCAGCGTACGCCTGATAATTAGGAGTCCAAAACAGAGGGTCGGGACGGTTCGGAACATTGTACTGCCGCCAATACGAATATTCTCTATAGAAATCTCCACGCTCTTCCATCGTAGACGGCGTAGCTGATAAAAGTCTCTTTCTCTCATTTTCTGGCATGCTCTTAGTCCAGGCAGCGATCTCCGACTTCATTCGCTCCACGGCAGCTGGCCCCGTATCGTCACGGACAGCTTCACGCATTTCATGAATACCACGAACGATCGAATCCGCAACCAACGGGTCAGTCGTAAAGCTAATAGCGTCGGATACGCCGCCGCCCAACCCTGCAGGAACTTCACCTGATTCGTCTCTTAACTGGGCACGAGTTTTAAACCCTCCATCTTGCAAACCACTCAAACCTGTAGTTACATGTAACAATCCTTGTGGAAGGTTTTCCCACATGCCTCTCTCAGCCCTAGCGGAATAACCATACCGCTGCCACGCCTCCGACCTCTCATCATTTTCAGTACCCCAAACCTCTCTAGGGTTACCTATGTCAATCTTATTTAGTACGATAGCCCGAGTGATTTCAGCTTGCCAAGCCTTTTCGATTTCACGCCTAACTGTCATAGCCGCATCAGCGTCATCCGATGGCAGGGCATCGTAAACTGATCCAATATCAGCAAGGCCGGGTCGCTCATCTCTAGGCACGGGTAAACCATCATCAGCAATAACTTGCGTCTTAAACAACTCAGGACGCTCTCTCAATAATTCAACACCACGCTCCCATGTTACCTTCCCCTCTTCAGTATAGCCGACAGGAGGAGGCCCAGGCACCCAAAAACCGCCATCATCAGTTTCGACAACACCTCCCCCAGGAATCTCCGTAGACTCTGGAACGATATCATCAACCGACCGGGCCATAACCGAAGCCACTTCATCCTCAGCATCATCCAAATCATCAATCATTTCAGAAACAGCATCATCCCGATCAGAACGCAACTGATCAGACAAACCACGCAACTCAGCCAAACGCTCCTTCTGCCGCAAAAACTCAGGAATCTTACCCTCATACTCGGCAAACTCTTCACGCTGACGCTCCAACCCCGCAACAGGATCAAGACCATCCAACGGCACATCATTCTCATCCATATAATCCAACAAACGCCACAACACCTGACCCGTCATCTCCGAATCAGCATCAGCCGTATGCCACGAGAAATCCTCCAACCCGAAAAACTCCTGCAACTTCTTCAACGAAGCACTACCCGGACCATCCTCAACCCCAGCACGCTTAGCAATATTGCCCAAACCCATCGTGTCAAAATACGTCACCTCATCCAAATCAAACGACGGCACACCATCAGGATCATGACGCTGACGCTCCAACTCCATACGCTTCAAATCAAACGCAGCATTATGCGCCATAAACACCACATCAGAACCATCAGAATCGCCATTAGCAAAACGCATAAACTCCTGCAACACCGTAGGCATATCAGGCTGCTTCGCCAAAAACTCCGGAGACATAGGCTTACCATCAGCATCAATCAAATTCGCTTGAGACCAATCAGACAACTCATCATACTCCACATTCACATACATGGAGAAACGATCAACAATCACACCATCAACATAAACCACGCCACCCAACTGAACAATACGGTCCTCATCAACCTCATCCGGATCCATACGCCCAGCAGTCTCCGTATCAAAAACCACCACACGCTTACCCTTAAGAAGCTGCGACACCTCTCTCCACGAAGTCGCCTCAGCCAACTCATCACGCAAACCAGAACCAGCAAGATGCGGAGGAGGAGAGAACGGTGCCCACACCTTATCTACAAGAACACCATCTCTAAACAACTCAGGTTCGTCTACCTGTGCCTGAGCTAACTCGCCAAGAATTCTATTCTTCCGATCTTCCGACTCGGCATCAGAAAGCATTTGAGACGTGGCTGAAGGATCACTCGCAACCCTAGGAAGCAAGCTGCCACGCTGCTTCCCCTGATCTACATCCCTCACCACTCGACGGGCTTCGTAAGTGGAGTAGGCAGTATCTGCTTCTTGTCTACCTGCCAAAGCAGTCAAAGGAGGAAGGTCGTCTTCAGACCAGTCACGGTCCGTCAAAATAAACTTAAGCTCCTCAGGAATAATCTGCTTCGAATACTTGTCAAACATCTGAGGAAGATTGCTTTCTTCTCCGTCTGTACCTGCCGGAATTCTTCGCCTTCCTGTAACGTGAGCCGAAATTACTTCCGCTAAAACTTCCATGCTTTCAGTCCGCTCCATCCGCCTCTTGAGTAACGGATCTAAGCCGGGAGTGTTTTGTGAGACACCATACTTTATTTGAATATAATCATTAGGCGTATAACCCAAAATAGAAGATACGTAAGCATGGTCAGTGCTCCTCGTCCGTAATTCAAAATCTCTATTGTAAGTCTCAAGCCACGGCCTATTTTCACTTATCCACTGTTGGGGAGCTTGACGAATAGGTGAATCATTTCTAAAAATGTAATCACCATTTCTTTCTTGTCTGTCAAGCTCACGAAGAGCTTCTTGCCTACGACTTAACGTCTCTGTTAAAATAGTAACTCTACGAGCATTCTCAGGATCGTCTATCTGTTTCTGAATATTTTCGATCTCGCCCTCAAGACGTATCTTCTCTCTAAAGAAAGCATCTGCAGCCAACAAAGAATCAATCCGGTGAACCGCTTCATGCACAGCAACTTGGTCTAGAGGTGTTTCAGATAAGCCCACCTCCTGAAAATCATTACGCAACCTTCCAAGCGTAGCTAAACTCTTTAACCCCAAAGGAATATCTACACCATCAGGCCCATCATCAGGATTAAACCTCTTAATGGTACCGGCTTTCCGATCAATAACTAAATGCTCATCTAAGCCCAACATTTGCGGAGTGAGGACTAACACGCCAGTTGCAGAATTAAACGTACCACCAATTTTATTGTCATCAAGCAGTTCAATACGAAGTTCTGTTGGACGATACTCAGGACTTAGACCATCTGTAGACTTTCTAATTTTACGCAACAAATCTTCATTCTCTGCACCGCCAGGAATGAAACGTAAAATGCCCTGCATTTTTTTATCTTTCAGGGTTTCCTCCGTAAACACGACTTTGATATCTTGTGGCTTAGTAACTTCTTTAAGCTCAGTTTTCAACTCAGCTAAACGTTCACGAAGCTGAGAAGCTAATGGATGTTCGCCGTCAGCCTCAAGTCTCTGAATTGCAATCTCACCTGTTTCAATGTCTCTCAAAACCTGACTAATAACATCAAAATTCTGATACTGTCCACTTAACTCACCGGCACGTTCAACTAACCGATTCTCAGGAATTATCCCCAAAGTAGAACTAAGCTCAGTAGCCTCATCAGCACGCCGTGCAGCTAAATCCGACTTTGCGCTAGCTACCGTCTGACCAATACTATCGCTACGACGCCTAAAAGCATGGCCTGTATAATATTCGTAATCTTTAAATCCGGCATTCTGTAAAAATAGCCTATCTATCAATTCGGGATTATCAGCCATGTACTGCAGCTGGTTTGCAAGACCCAAATGGGTTTCAGTGCTGCCCGTAGAAGCTGTATTCCTATCTAACCAATCAGCATGGTAACGAACCTTATCAAAATCATCAGCAGCATAAGCATTAATTAATTCTTTTATATGATGATCGTGCCAAGTCGTCACAGGCAACGCAGCGGCCATCGCTTGTAAGAACCGAACGTCATCCTCGTCAACTGTCTCGATCATGTCTGCTACAGATCGCCTCCGTCTGCGTGCTTCATCTTCTAAAAACTTTAAGCGAGAACGAAAACGGCTAATAGATTGTCTATCGCCATCACGAAGCATAGCAGCCATACTTTCACCCAAAGTAAAGTTCGCATAGCGGTAAGAAGGAGACTCCCCGCTTCGGCCCGTAGGCTTGCCGTGTAACCGCTCTTCCATGTACTGAAACAGTGTGATGCGGTTACGACGCTCCGCAATATCTATTGCAGCTGCCCGCTTAACAGGAATATTATTTAAACCCCGTAGCCGATCTTGAGACGCTTGAGTTATTAAACCACTTTCAACAGCTTCATCCGATAAAAGGTACTCAATCTTCGGACGAAAAGCGGCAAGGGCAGCGGAACCTTTATCAGTTGACACATCCACTACATCCACATCATCAACCGCATCATCAAAACGAGCCGACTCAGCCAACGACGGCCCCAAAACCCCACGAGGCAAAATGCCCTGAGACTCCAAAAGCGAAGGCGAATCATCAGCCAACGTCCCCAAAGATCCACCCAACGTAGTAGAATCAGTATCTCTAAACGACGGCGTAAAATCCCAAACAGACCCGTCAGCACGAACAAACTCTACACGACCACGATCAACCTGACCGTACTCGCTCCAAATCTCACCCGTATCAATAAAGCGCAAATACGCCCCTTTAGGGCGCTCCCAAATCGTTCCATCCTGAACAAGACCATCAAGGTCACCGTCACGAGGAAACGGCACAAAAGGTACAACACGAGGTTTCCTAGCCATACTATCTATTATAGCTCAACCGGACCTACGAAGACGGCGTGACCTCTAACGAACTTGCAGAATATGCGCCAGTACCGCCAGCATTCAAAGCAGCCACCCGGAACTTGTAACCAGTCCCGTTCGTCAAACCAGTCACCCGATAGAAACCCTCGACCGAACTTGTATCGGCAACAGCAGTAGACCACGTGTCACCATCATCAGTGCTTTGCTGAATCTTGTAACCAGTGATCTCATGAACACCACCATTCCACGTGGCCTCAAGCCAAGACAGCGTAACTTCAGTATCGCCCGCAACCGCTACAAGGTTTGTGGGGGCATTCGGAGTAGCCGCCATCTTTTCTACAGTAATCTCAGAGGACTGCATAGTGCCTAGTGCAGTGCGGGTCAGAGTTTCTTCAAGGGTCAAAGAGTAACCTATGTATGACCCTGCCAGTAGTCGCTCACCTTTAATCAAAGTTAAATCAGAGAACTGCTCTACAATAGTCCCCTCATCAATCTTTGGCGAGCACGATACGTCAGTATCGTAAGCAGAAAGCGAGGGATGATCCATCAATGCTTCACGAACAACAGTTGTCAAGTTATCTCGCTGATCGGTGACAGTCTGAGCACCCGCATCCCGAACCCAAACATAGGTACGCATATCGTACACAACCTGCAAATCCGGATCAAACCCCGCCGTATAACCAGCTCGATTAATAGAATCAGTGCTCATGACAATAGTAATAATCGTCGGCCATCTATCAAGCTGAAACGGCTCATGGCTAACATACAAACGAGGATCAGGCAACTGACTGGCGCTCAGGTTCCAATGGTTCCTGTAAGCAACCAGCCTAGAAGGCAGATCTGCTGCTAAATAATTGGTAACAAACTGTTTAGCCAAACGGCTTCCACTCATCATAATTCAAACACCTACTGTCCTAACAAATCGTTGCCTCTGTACGTCTTGCTCCAATACGGAACATTAGCACCAGCCATACCCGTCTTCTTCAACCAAGCATAGTACTTGCCTACCGAACCACCGTAAATAACTCTCTCGGCAATAGCAGAACCCAGCTTTGAAGAGAACTGACGGCCCTTCGGCTCGCCAAACTTAAACAAGAACGGTCGAGCAGGCATCTTCCTTGTACCGTATTGAATGAAACTTGCATACGGAACAACTCGACCATCAATCCCATCGCTCGTTAAATCCGTACCAAACTTCATACTATGCGACTTATACTCTCTAACCGCTCCTCGTGCATTGTCAACAGTAAGGCTGCGTCTTAAATCGCCAGTTCTAACAAGCACACCTTTATTACCATATCCCTCTTCTATTTTCCATGCAACAGTTTCAGGCGCAAGTACGGTCCATCTACCGCGACCATTATTACGAAAATCTTCCCGAATCTGACGTTTGACCTCTTTAGCTGCCCACTTAAACTGCGACTTGAAACCTTTTGCAGAACGGCGACGCATAGCATTAAAATGCTTAGTCATTTCCCGCTTGTCAACTTTGACACTAATACTAAGAGCTGGTTGCCTTCTCCGAGCCATCTTAAGCAACCCTCACACGGCGATACTTTCTAAGAGTAAACAATTCCCTATCAGAAAAACCAGTCTCCAAAGGCGCAACATTCCTCGTCGTCAAATCCTTCAAACCAACCACATCATCATGCATATTCTGCATCTCACGAGTAGCTGCACGCAACATCAAAATCTTAAACGCCTTAATGTTCGGACCATCCAACCCCGCCGTATACGTCACCTCAATACGATCATTCGCAAACGCATTAAACAAATCAATACCATAATCCCGAGTCACATAATCACGCTCCGCAACCTGAGCCGTCGCCGTAGCAGACGCAGAAGCAGGCGTAATCGAAACAGAAGACACCGAAACAACCGGACTATTATCCAAATACAACGTATACATAGGCGTATAAATAATGCCAGGAGAAGTCAACGTGGAAGCAGGATCAGTAGTGTAATTGTAATAGTACTGCTGGTTTACAACGCCCCTGCCCACATCGGGCACACGATACGTTTCCGTAAACTCTGTCTGTTCAACAGGGCGACGCAAATACGCCTCTAACTCAGACTGCAAGCCTTCAATAATAAATGCTGCGGCGTCTTCCTGAGTGTTCGTGAGCGTAATGTCCATATAGGTAGTAATATCAGAGACTGTAATAAGAGCCATTGTTACCTACTCCCTCTAGAACGGCTCGCCAGAAGGCGGTGAAGGATTTCTACGACCACGCCCAGGAGGACGTGAGGCTTTCTGACCTTCTTTGAGCTTCTGAAGAAAGGCGGCAACATTGCTTCTAGCCGCTCTAAGCTGAGCTAGTGTAGCGCCAGTCAAGTTAGCGCCCTTCACATTGTATTTCTCCCGAAAAGCTTTACGGGCATTTTTCATCTTGATGGCGTTATCAAAAATTCTCTGCTGAGTGTCTGTAAGCTTCCCATTGTCCTTTCGCTTTTGTCTCAGACCTTTAAGAATGCTATTAAGTTGCCGGTCGCTTTTACCTTCCAACATGTCGTCAGGTTTAACTTTACCGACACCTTCAAGAACTACAGCCATAACAGCCCCAATCAGAAAACAATACTGATACTATGATACCGTATCCGACAACAGCATTAATCCTAATCTGCCATTTGCTTCAAAAAGCTACCGTCCAACAGCATCAAACCAATCGTGGAATAGCCAACAATGTCCAGATAGGTGTCCTCCACCGCCTCATTCTCTGGCAGACGGCCAGAATCTAGCAGATTTTCCAAACGTGCAACCTTGTCATGGAGACGCACAATCAGACCACGGTGCCCGAACCTGAGAATGTTTTCAGAACCATAATCTCGCTGCTTATTACAGAGCGTTTGCCACACAAAATCCTTGTCTAGCGAAATATCGGCATGCTTGGTCATTGCCGCTAGCTGAAACCAAACCTCAGGATCAACCAACTCCTTATTGCCGACAAAATAAGTCTCAATCAGCGAATCAATATACTCCCGAATGTCTTCAACCGTAGTTACCTGAGACGACTCGGCCACCCACACGCTGTCAATATGTGTCAACGCATGATCTTCCCACGTCAACAAATCGTCAATTACGGTCATGACTTCGCACCCTTCGACATGCTGAGCTTAATTGAAAACAGAATCCAGAGAATAGATGAAACTAGAAAAGCGTCCGTGTAGCCGATGCCGGGGCGGAACGCCATCAAGTTAGGCCACGCAGAATTAGCAATGCTGTTCAAAAACATCAGACCCAAAGCGCCCGTGCCTGCAAGAAAAGCAAAACCGAAAATACTCTGCAAAACCGTGATAAGCACTGCCTGCTTGACTACCTGCTGAACATTCTCCTCCAACTCTGTCGAAAGCTTACCGGTGAACCGGCCCCAATCTTCAGCGCCTTGCCTATTTACCATTTTCGTATTCCTTTACTATCTGGTGAACCCGCTGACGGGACAACCTATACCGAGCACCGATCTTAGCTAACGTCTCACCGTTATAGTACTCGCTATAAATCTGACTATTTCTTTCTGCAATAAAATCCTTCGACTTCGGTCCCGGTCTGACAGGACCCCAAGTCCAAGAAGAAAGACTTTCTAACAACTGAATCCGGTTAGTAGCCAATGCGTTCTGCTTATATCTCGTCCGCATATAACTAACCCAATTGCCTAAACTGATACATTCCCCCGAGTCTAAAAACTCTACGTGATCTGTAGGCACAATAGCGTCACCATAGCGTTTCTCATATGCGCATAGGGCCTCGTAATGCTTATGCCATCGCTGTTCATGCCTCATAGTGGTATCTTAGTAAAGCCCCACCGCCATGTCAAGTAAACCCCATAAACTAACGTGGCTTATACAAGCTAGCGTTAGCTACCTCACCAGCTAAAGACTTAATAGTCTTGTACGCATCTTGACTGCCAACCCGTTCGGACCAATCCACGATGTCTTCCCCAACAAACATCTCAATAGCTTCCCAACACCTGATAAAGTTAGCTCTTTTGTTAGCAGGGATATTATCTAAAAGTTCGTCAAAATTATTAGACAGGTTGCGCTCGGGCATCAAACCAACAAAGACAGCAATCGCTGCAGGCAAAGAAAGCCGCTTCTCATCATCTATCGGAACAGTCTCCGCTAAGCCATGCTTACAACAAGCTGCAACCATAAGCAACTCATGCTGCACACCATGAAGCCTTAAATCTCTCAAAGAAAAAGCCATATGCATATCATAACGTAAAAAGCGGGGTTCAGTCAAACTGACCAAACCCCGCCCTAGACGTGCGATTGCTTTTACGGCTACCGGCACGTTAGCCGATAATCACAATCTCCTCCTTCGGGGTTAGTCAAATTTGCCGGTACACAAATACTTTAACTTCCCAAATTACGCCAGATTGCAACTTTGCATATTATAATATCCCGTTATCTACCGCACCATGTTAGGAGTTTGTCGATATCCATTGCAGGCGTCTTCTCAATGCCGCCCACAACAATATTACAAATGTGGCACAGCAGTCCACGCACCTCGCCAGTATCGTGGTATAGCATCAGAATGTACTGGTGGCGCTTACTACGCCACTAGGTCATCTCACGGGACAACTTCCCGTTGAGCATTCGGCGTCAAACTCATCGTCCGACATGATCGTGGAACCTGACAGCTTCTCACCAAGCTGTGACGTAGTGCTGAGCACATGCTCGTACTCTTCCTTAGTCAACTCGCCCATCGGGGCCTGATCGAAACCATGCTCGCTGTGCAGCAAGAACGAAACGGACTTCATCTCGCTCCAATGCTCCGCAAGGTACTCACGAATACCATCAAGTTCTTCGCTCTTGTAGTAGACAGTCACCGAAATGGCGTTGTCTGACCACACCTTCTGGAGACGACGAACAAGGTCCATCTGCTCAATCGCAGTCATGTCCTTAGCTTCGATCGTCCCGTCAGGGAACGCACACGGGAACTCTACAACAACAGTCCGGTCATCTTCTGAGCCATCAAAGTTGCGGAGAGGCTCAACGTAGAAGCCCTTCGACTTGCAGTAGTTGACAAGAACGTCGGTGGAAGCCATACGCATACGCTTCACAAAGTACTGGCTAAAGCCGGGGTGAACGCCAGGGGTTACACCCGGAAGAAGGCTCAGCGTGCCAGAAGGCTTGATCGTGGTAAGACGTACAGACTCAGGCCAGCCACGCTCTTCTGACCACTCGGCATCAAACTCACGCAGAGCGACATAGGTGTCGTCCAGCCAATCAATCTTTTCCATGGCCTGCGTCACGCCAGTGATACCTAGGCCGAGACGCATGTTTGTTGACGTGATCTTGTCTGAAGCAGGGTCAAGGTAAGACAGCGCCGCTGTCGCCTTCTGGACCTTGTACAGCAACTGAGACACGTCCTGAAGCTCTTCCGACGAGTCAATCATCGGCAAGAAAATCTCAGACAAGTTACAAGACTCACGGTTAGCCAACGGGATTTCAGCGCAAGGGTTGACGCCCACAATCGACGGATCGGGACGCTCTTCGCCCATACGCCCAAACTGGCGTGAAGCTTCGAGGTTGAAGAACCCGTACGGCTCACCATTACCCTTGTAGCCTTCCCAAATAAGCTCCGGCATGTCCTGCATCTGTTCCGGAGAAACGAAAACAGTGTTGTTTGACATGGCTCGCTCAATCGGAATATCGCCAAGGTCCCAACGCTTCGCCATCAGGTAATCTTCATCGTCTAGACGGCCAACAGCAATTTCAGCGCTGCGGCGAACGTTACCGGCGACAACGATAGAGCCAATGATGTTCATGCAGTCAAGAACCTCAACTGAAGTCATCGTGCGACCAACCGCACCGTCAAGAACGGCACAAATCTTCTCAATACCCGAAACGAGAATATCGGGACCTGAAGCAGTGCCGCCGAACGTCTTAATAGGTACACCCGCCTTGCGGATCAGGTGAGTAGCGTACGTCATCTTACGAGGATTGTCGTCGTCGCCCAAGTAGCACTCAAAGACCTTCCGGACTGCTTCGCCCCAACCCTCACGGGTATCAGGCACTATGAAATCAGAATCGTCAGCGTCATGATGCTCAACCCAAGCTGAACGAACAACACCCAGACGCTCAGGCTTATCGCAAGAGAAGCCCACACCGCCGCCAAGCATCAGCCGCTCTACGGCCCAAGAAAAATCCGTGGGCTTCTGAACATCAACAAACCAGCAGTTGACCAGACTATCGCCACCCAAACGCTTGTTGTTCGGGGTACCCATCTGCCAAAGCATTCGGCCAGCAACGGAAGCCTTCAAGTTGAACAGATAGTCATAGAGGCGGACAGCCTCATCTTCCGACAACTGCGCCCCAATATCCTGAGCGCCGTTAACGACACGCTGAATCGTTTCGTGCCATTCCTCAGTACGAACAATTGTGTCGCCCTCAAAAATAGGGCGAGCATAGGTCCGCTTGTAAACAATATAGCCTAATCCGTTAAATCCCCACGGAGGCATCTTATCAGCATATGAGGCGGCATGGTCGTCGGAAATAAAAAAGGGGTCCACAGTACGTTCTCCTTGTGGTGTAGTGATGTTCTGAAAAGAGGTGGTTTTAGTATTCTAGGGGGGTTGACGTATCTTCCGGCGTCAAGTTATCACGAGATTGGAAGAAATCAAACCTATTTGTCACAGATTATTCTGTCAGTTCAGCTAGCCGCCTAGCTAAATCTTCTCTGTTGGAGAACAACAAGAAGATGCCCGCCGCTTGAGTATTTATGGAAAGAACTCCATCTGATTCGTTATCTAAATAGATGTTAAACAAACCAACTTCTGCAAGCTTTAACAAAATTCCAATCAGTAACAAATCATCTAGAGGGATATTCTTACTAGCCTTCAAGTATTCGACTAGGAACCCTATCTTAGTGGATGTCTGCCCCATAGTCAACAAGGCTTTCAATATCTCTCCAGAAATAGTTTCCCACTCACCAAACAAAGCCAACGAAGGCCGAACAGCGGCGTATCTAAACATGGAAGAAGACCTTGCCGACAAGCACACAGCCGCATCCAACGCAGCACCATTCGACTCGTTCACAGCAAGAAATAACACCCCATTGTCCTGCAACTCTAACGCTTCCAGAGACTGACGATCATACAAACAGTCAACCAAACAAAACTCGCTCGCCACACCAATAACAGCCTCAGTTTCACCCAACGAATACATATCTTCTCTGGAATCTTTATTCGCAACAGCATGCATCAACAACAACAGATCAAACTTTTCGTTGTCAACCAGACCATTGCGGGTAACAAGATATTCCACAACATTCGTCAACCCGTACAAAAGAAACGGATCAATCGCCTCCAACAAATCAACATCATGCTGAGTCCACACAGGAAACGGAATGTCGTCGTCATCGAATATAGGCATGCCCTTATTATAACAAAGGACCCCTCAACCAAAGCCGAAAGGTAAATAAGAAAACCCCCGGCCCAAACGGACCGGGGGTTCTCAACTTATCCAACTACCCCGAAGGGACTAGGATCAGCTCGGTTCGGCGTCGAAGGTGACCTTGACGAACGCTTCCGGACGCTTGACAGCGAGGGCCAGACGCTCTTCAGCAAGCACCACGATGGCGTTGCGGACGAAGAAGTCTGAGTGCTGCTCCGAAATACGGATCGTAGCCGCCTCACGGTCGTAAAGCTGAGCGCCAGTGCCGAAAGCGCCGACAAGAGCGGTGCCTGAAGCAATAGCAGGAGTGTCGATGACGGGGATACGCCAAACACGTGACTCAGCGCCACCGGCAACTGACATCGCAAGCAGGTAGGTGCCCTGCGAGTTCTTGGTCAGCTCGATGTCTTCCCAATCTGACGGGTGGACGATGATGCCGGTCGGCTCGTAGTAGGCAAGGTATGCCAGAGTAGCCGCACGACGGAGAGCATCGGCCTTGGTGTCAGCGACAGGTGAAGTTTCACCAGCAGACCATGCGTAGGTCTGAACGTCGGTGGTGTTGAGGATACCAGTAAGGTCCTCGCCAGTACCGGCACCGTTCAGGATCTGCTCGTCCTCGTGAAGACGGAGACCGTAAAGAAGCTCGTTGTCGATGATTGAACGCAGCTGCGGCTCATCGGCAAGAACGTTACGGTGGGCAGCTTCCCAGTGAGCGATGGTACGGACCGGAGCCTGCTCACCAACGAAGGTCATCGTTGACTGAGGCTTCGCACCAAAGTTACCGCTGGAGTACTCCGGAACAACTGAAGCGTTGTTCGTGAAGCCAGTCTGGCGGAAGTACTCAACCACGGCGGCGTTAGTAGTACGTGCCGGGAACAGGTCACGGACACGGCTACGACGCTGAGCAATCGGGACAATGCCGTCACGCTCAACCGCACCGAAGGAAGCAGGATCACCCGTGGGCAGCCCTGAGTAAAGGTCCTTCTGGGAAAGTGACTTGGCCTGGAAAGGCGAAACCATGTTTACGCCAGCCTTGCCGCCCTGAAGTGACTTAAACTCGTCAGAAGCAAGGAAAGCCTCACCAACTGACTTGGCGTGGGTAGCGACTTCGCGCTCAACACCAGCAGCTACCTCAGCGGCAACTGACTTGTACTCGGCCTCTGAGGACCAAGCCGAAACGTCACGAAGTGAAGTAATGCCCTCAATGAGGCCCTTCATCTCGTTAATCTCAGCCATGTTTGACTGGAAAGCAGCCTTCTTTTCCGCATCAGCGATAACTGTGGTGCCTTCCACCTGCATCGAATCAACGATCTCCTGCTGCTCAGCCATCTTAGCTGACAGAGCAGTCTTGACCTCGTTGAGCCGACTCTCATCAAAACTCATGTTTATCTCCTTAAGGTATTTAACATGTTTTACTGTTTAATGACAGGCGACCCAACACAATGTGGTAACACCGGTCAAATATTATGCTATCATCAACGTAAAGTAAACCACGGGAACTTTTCTAAGTTTCTGCAGCTACTGTTACAAGCAATAGTCTATTGTATAGCAAAAATGAAATCCACTAGCTTACGATTTAGTTCTACGTGGATGCTTCTTAGGGAGAAGGTCATTATCGGTTGTATACTTAGGATTCGACGGTTTACCGCTAGACACGAGTTTCAAGAATGCGTTGACACGACCCATAGCCCACTGCTGACGACCCATCTTTGGGCGGTGAGTAGCCGAGAAAGCACCGGCACCTCTACGCCAAACAGCCTTAAGCATACCTAACGTCACCTTGCGTTCAGGCTTGTTACGCTTCTCCATCTTCTCATTATGCTCTTTGACCTTGTTTTTCAAGGAAGTCTCAACCGCAGCCGAAAGCTTAATCCCTCCACGGGTACTAGCCGCCGTTCCCGGCTTGTTTCGTCTAGACCCCCGGATACGTTCCGAAGGCTTCGCTGGCGTCTTAGGATCGTTTGGCCCATAACGTCTAGCTGCTTTTTGACGAGTCTTCCAATTCTCAGGAATCAACTCGGTGCGTCCTAAAGCCCTGGCACGCTTCATGATATGCTTTTTGGTAGCCTCACGATTCTTGCCCAAACCATAAGCCTGGATAGCGTTACGCAAATCCCCGACATCCCGAATCGGGAACGAACCGTCAGGTAACGCCCAACCACGCTTCGCATACTCCATCCGGCGAGCACGCGTGTAGTAACGTTTTTCTTCAATTGAGTTAAACGACTTTTCGGTACCTTCGACACGGGCAACAATATTCTTGGCCCATGTATATCCGGTATCGCCACCCCACAAAGCATGAGCAATTCTACCATTAGAAGGGAAACCTTTTTCACCCGGTCTAAACCCGTCAGCGTTTGCATCAGACTGATGTCTATCGAAAAACGCCTTCATCCTCTTTACAGTCTTGTACGGAAGATTCTTGCCATTCGCAATGTCCCTAGCACGAGCGATACCTACAGCAGTACCCCCACGTTTAAACTCTTTACGCCACGCCAATGCTCGCTTCGCTTCTTCTACCATACCCTTCGTGGGGGTAAACGAATCAGAAGCCGTAACAGATTTAGCCGAAACCAAGCCACCACCCGGCAACGTCTCAATGCCTCGTGGCCCACGCTCACGAAGTTTTTCCCACGCACGTAAATCTGTAGCAACACGACGAGTTGGTCTTTGCAACCTCAAAACCGGTGAACCGCCGATACTCAAATGGCCGTGAGCCGCATTGTAATCTTCAGGAGTCATGCACGGCGCCCAAACCCCTTGCCGGGTCTGATGCGCACCGGCACACCCCATCTTGCTTGCGGCCTGTTCTGCAGCTTCACGAGTCGGGAACTTGTTCTTCCCTTTACCCTTCGCTTTCAACTCTAAAAAGTCGTAGAAGTTTTTCTTCTTCTGTTGCCGCTTCTTCCACTCACGAAAAGCAGGGTTACCGACCCGGATCAGCTTCTTCAGATCCTTAGGTGACTCACACGGACCCCAAGCATCGTCGCCCACTTTGTGTGCTCCCGAACAACCCAAAATCTTCGACAGCTCTTTTGCCATCTCTTCTGTAGGAACTGTCTGACCTTCCAAAGGATCTTTAGCCATGTTACTATCCTTGCTCTTCGCTAGGAACAACCCCGCCACTTAATTTGATAAAATCTTGAACATACTTAGGGTCTTTCTCTTTCTCGACCTTGTTAAGTATCGCATAACTATATTCTAGTATCTCTCGCTGCGTTGCATCGTCAATATCCGCTTCTGCACCGGGCATGTTGATATTAATACCCCACCCGAAAAATACAGCCTCCATAAAGGCATCAACATCGGCAGGAATAAGCAAGCCAGTGTTAGATGAAAAGAAAAAGATGTAATCTGCCAACTCGCCGTCAGACATGGCCTCAATGCGCTGCTTTGTTAACATCGCCTTAGCGTTGAACTCATCAATAGCTGTGTACGCCTCAGAGTATTCTGACCTGTCAATCTCGGACAGCTCAGGAAAGAAGAACCTGAGGCGCTGCTCGGTGAACATGGGAGTATCAATCTCACGAAGCTTCTCTATCTCAGCAAACACACGATCAACCTTGGCTTGACTGTGCATAGTTGAATGCGCCTCAGCAGACCGAGGATCCTGCACCCGAATAATGACGAAAGCATCATCTGTCGTCTTGTAGTACGTCTCGTTCATACGTCAACTTCCTCAATTCGCCACATGGCCGCAGAACGACCAAGCATATCACTAATGCTCCTAAACTCTTTACCGTCAGCCCACCGCACCATGTCTAAGTGGAGCTGAGGGTCAGCAAACTGCATATCAATCATTTTTTCGTTCTCAAAAACCACGTATCCGTAGTTCTTGCCGTTGAAGTAGAAATTATGCCGCTTCGCCATTTGAATCACCTGTAGTTATATTAGCATCATTCGGGTTTTCAGTCTGTGCCTGAATAGTCTTCTCGAACGCATCTGCCAGAGAACTAAAACCAGCTTCTCTTAAAAATGGGATGAGATCAACATAATCTGATATCGACAAAACATCTTCTTCACCGGGGTCATCAAAATCAGGGTCACCCGGATCATCAAAATCAACATCTAGAAGCGAATCTTCAAAATTACTCATCGTTATCACTTATCCAAATCAACTAAGAAGTCGCCAGGGTCACCATCAAAGATGGCAACATCTGGGACTTTCGCTCCAGCATACACTTCCTCGTACAGATTCCACAACGTGCGCCTATACCATTCTTCAGTTTGCTCTGTTTTAGGAATCCGCTCCATGGCCTCACGAAGACCTTCCATTACTTTAGCTTTTCTACGAGCATAATCCGTAGGATAATTCCACAGGCGGCGCTGCGCTTCCCACACAATAGACTGTACCTCACGAGGATTCAATCCATATTTCTCAGCTATCCGAATAGCTGCTTCCCTGGCTGCCCAATAGTTTCCATTGAACCCGCCCGACCCCGGCTTTGGTTTAAACGAAGTCTTCATTATCTCATCGTTGGAACCAATAAGCATCAACAGAGATGCGTTAAAATGGTGCGTGTCTGCAGTCAAACTCTTGAACCTAGTATCGTTAGGATCAACAATGTTGTTATAGAAAGATCTAACTTTTGACTGCGTGCTCAAGTTATCAGTGATAAACCGCTGCACGAATTCCCCTGTACCCAAATCAGGATTCTCTTTATCTGCCTTAAGAATACGAGCAACTTTAGTCCAAGGATCATTTTCAGCATTAGCAGCATGAGAAGTAGTTCCCTTCGCTTTTTTCAAAACAAAAGAAAATGAGCCATCAGCGTTCGGAGACATTCCAACTTCTCGAATAACATCCCCATCCAAACCAAACGATTCTGAAGCTTTTAGAACTTTACCCAAAACAATATCTGGCTGATCAGAAATTCTACCCGCCATATTTCCGCCCATAGACTCGACCCACTCGGCAGCTGTCGTGGTATTAAACACAGACAGTTCTTCTGTTAAGCGATCAACACGGGCCTGTGCCGTTTTAACTGAAGCTAAATGCTTTTTCGCTCTACTCTTCTTCTGTTTTAACTCGCTTAATCTTTTTTGAGCAGCCATCAACGAGTTTGCTTTTGTGGCAGCAGCGGACGCAAACATACGCTCCGCCACATCAGCCATAGGGGGATCTTCTTTAAAAATCCTAACAGCATTAATTGCCGAAGGTACATTGCGCTCCCAGGAAGTACCAGCAGACAAAACCGCCATTGCTGCTGCAGCGGTCTCTACCCGCACGCCATGCTTATCAGCCGTATTGTTAGCCAAACGATTAGCCGCATCATACCAAACCTGCGTAAGTCTAGCATCATCAGTCAAATTGCCATCAGCATCAACCATGCTTCCACGCCGCATAGTTTCTTCAAGATTAGCCTCCATGTGACCAATCACCCAATCAAGCTTCTCCTCATCAGAAGCATCAGGACCAATTCCAGCATTCTCCATCAAATCATTTAGATGCGGATAGCCTTTAAAAATATCCGCAACAATAGACTTGCGTTCAGCATCAGTAACATCAGCAAGACGTTGAGTCTCTGCAGCAACTCTGGGAGTAGCACCCGGATTTCCTACGACAACACCCGCACGTTCTCTAGCCGCATCACCACGAAGCAAACCAACAATCTCATCCGCATCAGCCTGCCTCAAAGTAATAAGCCGATCCGTAACAGAATCCTGCTTACCACGCATCGTATCATAATCCGAAGTAGGTAAACGACCAGTATCAGCCATAAACCGTTTAACCCCAACAGAGTTACCCTGCTCCGACAACTCCGCAACCAACGAAGTAACCGACGCCGCAACCTCATCAGCACGGCCATCATCCAAACGGCGACGCAACTCAACAACAGCAGGATGATTCGACTCAGAAGCCTTTTCAAGGAAATCAGCAAGCGCCTCTTGATCTCTCAAATTCACGCCATCAACCAAAACACCCGAATGCGAAACCGGATGCAAACTCATCCCATCATCATCCGAAGAACCCATAATGTCCAAAGGACTCCGAGACGGATTAGACAAAACAAAATCCATCAAAGCCAAACGAACCACATCATCAGTATCCGCCTGCGACACACTCATCTCCGGACGCAAATCACGAGTATCCCCAACCACAACCGAATCAGGCATCTCCATCAAAACCGCAAACGAACCATTCTCCCCAACGTTACTAGCCACACGCATACGGCCCTGAGCAAAACCAAACTCCTCAGCAACACGAGAAGCCAAAATCTCTACACGGCCAGCATCTTCCAAAGCATCCTCACCATCATGATGCTTCAAACCATACACCACGCCAGTAGACGTATCCCGAAACTTCAACATACCGTCCGGAGTTGTACGATCCGCAATAACCTCAAACCGGCCACCACCATCAGCAATATCCCGAACAATCGTTTCACCTAAAAACTCGTCAGGCACCGCAGACAACGAACCGCCATCAACAACATGATAAACCGCCGACTCAACATCACCAATCGACGTATTTCCGTTCTCTCTACTAACAACCGTGGGCGCACCAGTAACCACACGCTTCGGATCAAGATCAGAACGATAATCTGGATTATACCGCTGCGCCACACCATTAGGGGTACGTGGACGAGTAGGATGAACTTCGCAGAACATCTTCTCAGCAATCTGTTCAATTATTTTGTTAGTAATAAAACTCTGTGTAGAAAAATCAGACATACTAACACCCTATCTCGTTAATGTCTGCCGAAGAAAGATCAATAACACCTTCATCAATAGTAAAATCACCAAGCTTCTGATTGCTTCTATCTGCATAACTACCCAAAGCATTAATCTCATCAACAGATGTTATTCTACTAACAGAACCTGCCGGAATGAAGTCATTGACTTCATCCATCAAAGCGAGGGCCTCAGCATTGTTAAATGATAGATAAGAGTCTTTGAACAACTTCACAACGTGGCCCTCATGCTTGCTGCCAGTCTTAGCCCGCAAAGCTTGTACGAATTCAGGATACTGCGCCCAGTCTTTAAATTTATCATCACCGAGCTGCAAATTTTGATTCAGTAGCGAGGCTACACGATCTCGCTTACTGTCGTCTCCGTCGAAAACCAGCAACGCAGTAATCTGGTAACGAGACAACGACTGGCCTTTATCTATAGCGTCTTTAGCCCCGTCATAATTCTTAACCAAATCCCTAAACGCTAAATTCAAATTTTTAATCTTATACTCTGTGTTAGAACGGACACCTTTCTTCGGCCAAACATATTTACCGTCCCAACCCACATCAAGATTATGATTTTCTTTAAAGCCCGCAGCAAACGCCATGCCCAAATATCTAGCGTTGAGCAAATCAGAAATTCCACGCTTTCTATTGTCCAGCTTTAGAATACTGCCATCAGGTAAGGGCACTGAAAAAGGAAACTCTGGATCATCTCTACTGTTTACAACCACATAGTCGTGCTGTACGCTATAACTTCCATCAGATGAGAAAGCTAAAGTACGTACCACATTACCCGTGGGGCTGACCTTCTGACGAGTTAACTCATTTCCGTCCTCATCAAATACCGTCACATACAGATCAGAAACCAAACCCAATTCATCGAATGTGGAGATATAAACACTGTCTGCATTTGACACGTTATCAATCTCAACCATTACTGGTCTATCGTCATCTGTTCTAGCATCATACGCAGCTACGATCGTACGCTTGCTACGATCTTTAGCACCCTTTGGATCAGACGCATTTAAAAGCTTCAACGCCCACTCGCCTAGCTTTCCTTCAGACTGAAGCCGATATAAAGTGTCATAAGGTGTTTCGCCCGGAAGCGAAACATCATATTCCTCTGGTGTTAGCCCCGAAAGCCCCAACGTCAGAATTCCCTGCGTGCTTGCTTTCTTCCTTTCCCGGATAGCAACCTGCCAGACAGGAACATCGTTTGGTCCAGGCAGCAAATCAGGGTCATTCACAACATAATTAATTTTTCCAGCAACATCGCCTATTGTTTTGGCACGGGCATCTCTAAATTCTGTTTTGAAAGCAATCAAAGCCGCCAAATTTTGTTCTGCGCCGTCCACCCCATACAAGTTATCAATAGACATCTGCAAAGATGCCATAGCGACCACAAACTCACGATCGCTAATACTTCTGACAAGTCTCTCAATATCTCGATCGTTATCTAAGAACTGACTATACAATCTGTCCAGATCCTCGCCCGCTCTGGACATGTTTGAGCTAACACGCTGCAGTTCAAAACCACGCTTCATATGAGAGATCGTGTCTTTCAGAACTCTTTCAGTCACTGCTTTATCTTCTGCCGAATAAGTTAATCCAGCAGCATCAGCACGCCTAAACATATCATTAATCATGGCATCAGCAACTGATTCATACATGCTCACGTTGTGTATATCCTTAACAGAACGTCCCAACATTCTCTCAAGCTCTTTTTCCATAACAACGTTCTTAGTGAAAAGATCGTACGCATCGCCTTCCGAAGCATTTAACTGAGCGTAAACACGATCAACCATACGTGCCGCATAATCTTCAACATTATCAAGATACTCGTTTTCTGAAGTAGACAAGATGAGGTAAATCAAAGCCTCTTCAGATCTTTCAGAACTTGGGCGATCCAACTGACCTAACTCTCGCCTTCTTCTATCTGCCGTTAAATTGTAAATGGTGTCATACGCCATGCTTAACATTCTACGATCCGGGCCGTATCCTTCAGTCTCAGCAATCCGCCCTAACGCATAAGACAAATACGAGTACTCTTCCAAAGAAAGACTATCCGGATCCTCACCAACTTTCGCCACATACTTCGACACCTGATTTACCATGGCATCACGGAACTGCTCCTGCGTAAGCCCCAACCTGCGATCTTCCTCATCAGTCTCGGGCATCGGTAACTGGTCAAGCAGATCAGCATAATCAACCATGCTTGCCACATCCCACAAACCGTCTTGATCGTTCAAATCTATCAAAGCTTCAATGCGTTCTTCTGCACGCTCACCTACAGACAGGGCCGTCACACCCTCTTCTGCGACTTCATCAACCGTAGTCGCTACACGTCGATTCTCTGCAATACCAACAAGACGACCAGCAAACTCATCAATATCGCTATCAAGTCGAGCAGCAGACTCCAAACCCGGCGACCGAATGCCGTAAAAATCTAGATACGCCTGACGCTGCGCCTCAACCGTGGCGATATCCTGCAACCGTGAAGCCAACGCCTCCCAAGACGGCTCATCCAACTCATCAGCCCCACTAAACTGAACACGACGCAAAGCAGCAGATAAATCATTACCGATGTTATCCAAAGCTGCACGCACATCATCAGTCAACGGAGGCATATTCACAGGAGTCAGCCTATCCAACTGATCAACAGGAGGAAGCCGCTCTGACAACTTATCAAAGTCAGCAATAACCTCATCGAAAGCAGCCTGAGTCTCAAAGACACCTTGCCTGAAACTTCCCTCTTCGATATCATCTACAATGACACCAGCCAAGCGACCTGAGCCGGGTCTGTTGCGGGCAAACTTACCACGAGCATCCTGCAAATTACCCAAGCTTAACATCGTGGAAGACCTCAAACTACGGCCACAAGTAGTGCCACGCATATTCGTTAACTGACCGCCCCCAGTAAAACCAGGGGGACAACGATAACGACTGATCGACGGATCAAAGAACGCTAATGCCGAAGCAAACCCGCCCAACGCCCGACGCAAAGGAACACCGCCAGGACGGACACGCTTAAAGTTCACCCCGCCCAAATACGCCTGATCCTTATAGGCATCTATCTTAAACGCAATATCCGCCTGATACTCTTTATAGAGTGTATCGGGTTGGACCGCCTTTGCGGTTATGAAAAAAGGGTTTACGGACTTGCCCTCCGGAACAAGCTCAAAGATCGGATCGTCCTTAGCACGACGTGGTGCAGAACGAGACAAAAACGTTTCATAAACCCACTGAGGAACCTGACGAACCGTGCCCCCCGGCCCCTGTACTTTAACTAGTTTGTTGTCGGCCTGTTCAACATTAAAGCGGCCCTGCTCATTAAGATTGCCGAACTCGACAACGAACTTACCGCCAGAATCGTCAGCAAACCCTCGCAGACCGGCAGTCGGATCCGGAAGATCAGCATCACGAGAAATGCGAGTAGGTAGAGTACGACTTAAAGACGCACGATCTGCAGGACTAAGCTCACCGCCCTCTCTACCGAAACGAACAACACCGACCTCAGGAATCGCAAAGTACACATCCCTAAAGCCCGCATTGATAGACTGAACAGCCTCAACGATTTCAGGAGAATCAAACGAAGCATCAGGATTCTTGATAATCAACGAGCCGTCCACAACATCGTCAAAGTCGCCGGTCTGATTAGCGAAGAAACTCAAACCTGCAACAGGCTCAAGAATAACACCATCTCGTTTAGAAACCCGAATGCTCCAACGATCATCATCAATAGCGTTCAGAACCGTGTTAACACCAGCGGCACGAGCAGTGACATTGACTTTCTTCGGAGTGGTCGGAATCTGGGCAGCACGAATAAAGACGCCAGGATTTCTTTGAGAGCGCAAATCGCCAATACTCGAAATAAGTTCAGCGTTTCTAGCTAACCTAGCCAGCGCCCGACCCGTACCACCGATGAGAGATCCCGGACCAACCCCCGGAATACCCAAAACCTGGGCACCACAAGTACTGAAACGACGATCAGTGAACGTACCGCCATTCTCAAACCCAGGCGGACAACGGAACCGGTTACGGGCACCACGACCCGAACGGCCCAATAAGCGACGACCAGCGCCCGCCAAACGACGGCCACGACCGCTACCTCCACCCGGAGTTAGCGCACGATAAATCCCTGAACGCACAGGACTTCTGACAACACTAACATTGCCAGGAAGAGCACTGGAGCCGACAGCCTGAGCTACCTGACCAAAGCGACTGTTAGAACCAAACAAGCCTACACGCTTAACAGAAAACTCATCATGCTCAACAGCAATTGGTGTATCCAAATACTGCCTAAAAATAGCAGCCTTCATATCAACAACATTCTGACGACCCGCAATCGGCTGAACCAAAATGCCGCCATAAGCACGAGACTCGCTCACAGCATAACGCAAAGAAGAACCAGAATACTCTGGCTGACTCAAATCAACAGACTTTGCTTTTCGAGCAGCAGAACGAACACGACGAGTCAACTTGCCACGCCGCTTCCGGTTCCCCTTACCAGCGCCACGCTTACCCTTGCCCTCATTCGGCCACTTACCAGTCAACTCGTGGTGAAGCCAAGCACAAATACGCTGCGGCTTACCACCAAACTGCGGCTTGTCCATCAAAATAACGACACACCGACGAAAGCCACCCGGCTTCTTCATGATCGGACGCCAATACTTCAGCAGATCTTCAAGATTGCCACGACGAGGACCACGGCCACGAGTTAAAGCAGTTAACTGGTCGGCGTTAGGCCCAATTTCAGGACCAACCTTAGAAAAATAAGGTCCGATTTCAGGAGTTTCAGTTTCCATCATCAGAAGCCTTTCCATCGTCCAAGGGAACGTACTCTACAAGCACATCATCCTGATAAAAGTATTTTACCGTATCTTTGTGCCAACTATCGCCTACAACAGCATTGCTGCCTACATTAAATAATGCCTCATTTGCCTGACTGATCACTTGCTCTAAGCGAGCGGGTCTCATAAGCTGCAACCCCTTCCGGATCAGGCCAAATCTTCACCATCGAGCATGTTCTGGAATTCGGCCAAAGCGTTGATAAGCTCAACGTCTTCTTCCTTCTCCGCAGGCGCATCAGCCTCCGCTTCAGGTGCCTCTGGCTCTTCCTCGTTCCAATCCGCAGGAATCATGTCTTCCTTGCCAAGCTCCTTAGCACGCTTCATGATGTGCTCCTTAGCCGCAGCCTTATCCTTGGCACGACCGTAAGCCTGGATAGCGTTATCCAGATCCGCAGCATCAGCAATTGGGAAAGAACCGTCAGGAAGAGCGTCGCCAGACTCAGCCATGGCCTCACGCTGTTCACGAGAGTACATGCGCTTGATCTCAAGCTCAGCCTCAAGAGCCTTCAGTTCATCTTCCTCGTCCATGTCGTAGTCGAAAGGATTCTCAACTTCGTACTCATCGAAGCCAAGGACCTTGCCCTCAGGAGAAACGAACACATCGTAGCTCTTCTCGTTGGTATCAACCTCAACGACGTACACGTCCTGATTAGCAAACACATCGACCAGAACGCCCATCACGTCGCCCTTGATGTCGAGATCCTCAAGAGCCTTAACGGCAGCGTCTTCGGCGTCGGCCTGAGATACAATGTCCTGCATCTCACCAGACTTGGCATCCATCTCATCTTCATCAATACGCAGCCAGCCCATCTCCTCGCCCTCGCCGGACAGGAAGACCTGAATGCACGAACCATCGGCACGCTTCACATCGACAACGAAAATGTCGTCTGCTGTTGAGTAACCAGAACCAACAATCTCTGAACCTTGATGTAGTGACTTGACCTGGGACTCAATATCTCCTAAACCGGGGAGATCTTCGGTAGGCATACACCCTCCTTGACAAAACTCGCATGGTTGATTAACTGACTTACGGCTAAATCCGCACAGGAAGTCATCTGACTTCATGCCCTCTGCGGGCATTCCTGCAGGAGCATCTTCCTGTGCCTGCTGCTGAGCAGCCTGCCGAGCTTCACGAGCAGCTTCAGCCTGTTCGGCTTCACGCTCTTTCTTGGCAGCCATTTCTTTCTTGCTCAGATCCATCCACTCATCGTGGGAAGCGCAAGGCATGAACATCTTACCTGCACGGTGCATGCCTTCGCAACCAAGAGCTTCAGCACGTTCCATCGCTTCTTCAGCAGTTTCAAATACGTCTTCAACAGCGTTCTCGTCTTCTGCCTTCCGCATAGCGTTCAGCTCAAGGGGACTGCGACGACGATAGCGTCTACCATAGCCCTTGCTGGTGCCCTCTTCGTAAACATCGACAGCCTCAAAAGCTCCCTTAGCGTCTTCGTCAAGACCATCGTAGTCTTCATCGGAAACTAGCTCACCGTCTTCCATCATTTCCTTAAACCGAGAGTCGGTCAAGAAAATTGAAGGCTTGTCACTCTTAGGCGCACGCATCATTGACATGATGACTGCGGCCTTTTCGCTCACATCATCATCTTCGTCGTCTTCGGCGTCTTCGTCGGCTTCTTCTTCGTCGGCTTCCTCGCCATCTTCGTCGGCTTCCTCGCCATCTTCGTCGGCTTCCTCGGCGTCCTCGTCATCCTCGTCATCCTCGTCCGCCTCATCAGCTTCGTCTTCGTCAGCCTCGTCCTCGTCATCTTCTGACTTGAAACGGAACATCCAACCCATAGGAGTATCACCCTTCTCGTCCATGACAAGAACCTTCTCCATGAGCAGCTGATCTTCTTCAGAAAGCTCAGCAAACTCCTCTTCAGAAATTAGCTCACCAGCATCCTGCATCTCCTTGAAACGGATATCGGTCATGAAAACAGAAGGCGCACCCTTCTCGTCCTCATGCATGCCCTTCTCTTCACCGTCCAGCATCGCCTGAATTTCTTCAAACTTCTGAAGGTCTTCGTTAAGATTTTCACTCATTATAAACTCCTAAATCCTTTATAGAGTATCTTATTGAGCACCCTCATCGGTGTCAATGGGTTCTGTAATGCTAATGCTAGGAACAAATTCCAAAGTAGCCAAAGAATCCGCTACCTTAACCATAAGTTCATCATGATCCATCTTCGTAGAGAAGTGAACATCCACGCCCTCATCTGTCTTGAAGGAGAAAACAGGCACAGCCGAAAGCGCAGACGAAACATCAAGAGCCTCATCATCAGAGCACTTAACGTGTACCACGAAACCAGAAACAGCCTTTTCGCCCTGCTCCATTGGACGAGACATCGGAGCCTCCGTCAGATAATCCTCAACGCCAGCAATAAGCTCAAGCGTGGCTTCACGTAGTGTGCCTGCACCACGAAGCTTCAACATCTCGTTGTAAGCCATCAAAAGAAGCGCCATGGGGTCTTTGAGATACTCAGGTGTCTTTGACTCCCCGTACCCATGACCCTTTTCTTCGGTACCGCAAGAACAGCCGCCAGTAGCATCCTTTGCCTCTTCGACCTCCACACCGGCCAAGTAGTTGTTGTGAACATTGATGTTAGCATTACCATCAAAACGTTTCAGTGCCTCAAGGTACTCCTCGTGCGTGTCACAAGGAAGATAGCCACCACCATGTGAGTGGGTGCCAGAACAACCAAATGTTTTCGACCATGCTAAAGCAATATCAGGAGTCGCCCAAGTACCGTGCTCGTCCTCTGCGTCACGGATACCTTCAGGCTCTTCAGCGTCCTTCTCGTCAGGGTCCTTAACCATCATCGAAGGAGGAGCCGAATCACCAACCGGCGTATACGACATCGTAGGCTTCACTCTCGTAGGCTTCCCAACCATGATGTTGCCTTCGTCCATTGAGAACGTGGCCATCCATGTCATGTCTTCGCCTGTCTCAAAGATTACCGAGTTTCCGTCAACACTGATAATTTTTACCGGCTTACGAAGAGCTTGAGAAAGCGCATTGCCAATCATTGATGACATTGCGTCGGCTCTATTTGACGGCTTACCCATTCCGTTGTCATCCATATGCATTTTTGTCACTGTGCCTTCTTCATCGTCTTTTACAGAAATAGTACCGGTTAGCTGATTAGCGCCGTGTAGTACGGGAGAAATCTCGTATAGTTCAACTTCTTTAAGCATGTTTGCTTTTTGCATAGCATCGTAATCGGCGGTTAGTGTTTTGTAACCAATCGACCACTCTTGATCATTTCCATAAAATGCAACATTTGCGAACGCCTCACGACCACGCTCAGTATTGAGGTTAAACTGAACTTTTGCGTAAAGTCCGCCAATCTTAGCATTCTTCATCTTCTCAGGCAGTCTTGGATCATTTCTAGAAACTTCGTAAATCTCCAGAACCTTACCGATGGGCTGATTCCAATCGTGGCCCCAAACAACTCGGGGCTTACGGCGCTTTAAAGATTCGTTAAAAGCCCCAGAAATAACAACATCGCCAACTGAATCGCGATTGCCAATACCTGAAACAAATGCTTCGACAATACCTTCGGCTTTATCAATGCCAATCTGGCCTGAAATGGCCTTAAAAGTGAAGTCTTCTTCCTTTTCAGATGCATTTTCCATAACGACAGAAGTCATGTCTCTCCTTAAGGTCTAAGAGCGCCCTGAGTATATGTTATCGGGGCGAGGGTTGTTACTTTAGCGTATTTATATAAACTGAAAAACGGGTAATTATATAAACTATAGTGCAGATTCGCTAGGAACTCTTGATGCAGGAGCTTCAATATTATCAGTACCCTGCACAGTGCCAGCAGGAACAAACCCGCCAACCTCAGGACTAAACTCAGCAACATCCTGACTAAACGCAGCAGACCTCTGCGCATCCAATGATTCACCAACACCTGCACCGGGAGCACCGCCGCCAGGAGCAATACTGGTCGGAACTGCACCGCCCTCAGCCGCCGCTGCTTCCTCCTGCTCAGCAGCAATCTCCTCCTGCGTTTTCTCAGTATTCGCAATCGGCGTCTGATTCGGGTTAGCCAACAACGAATCAGCAATATCGCCATCAACACGCTTACGGCTCACCGCTTGACGATACTCATTAACACTAATTAGACCTTGCTGGAACTCTGACAAATAGTGCATCGCCCGCTCCTGACTAGCTAAAACCAGCGTGGGAACATTACCGGTATCGAAATCAATGTAGTAAGTAGGATCAATCTTGTCGAACGATCGTGCAATCAAGTCCAAGTGCGGAGACATGGTTTCCATCCAGAAAACCTTCCCCTCTTCAGAAGCGTTAGCGAAAGTACGGTTAGAAGAGTTGCCGATAATCGACTCAGGTACACCAAATGCTGCCAAAATCTCTTCTTTGGTGATTGTTCGCATCTGGATATACGCAGCATCACGAGGACTGGCTGCAGTATCAACGAAATCTGCACCATCATCGGCGGAAATTACACCTACAGCGCCTGCTCTACCGATATTGCCACGGAAACGGGAACGTAACTCCTCTTTATCCTCGTCAGCGATCTCGCTGCGTAGAACAAGTAGACCGCCGGGACGACCGTCGTTAATCAAGAAGTTCCTGTTGTAGATTTTAGCCAAACTTTCGACTTCGATAGCAACCCCAGAAGCTTCCATTGGGGTCATCGACAAGTAAGGATCCAAAGGATGCGGACGGCGAATCCAGATGACATTCTCTGGACGCAACGTACGCTTCTCATGTGCACTAATCTTGACTTCAAAACCCTTCACAAACTTCTGAACATCAGGAATAGGTGACGTATTCTGAGGCGGCAAAAGGTGAAGCGCAATGGGTACACCACCTCTACCTCGTACAACCTCAACAAAAACACCACGACTACTCATGAGAAGCTGAGCAGACAAACGATACCTAAACGCAAACGCATTCTCGCCCTGGTTGGCAGTGTTATTGAAGATTTTCAACAAATCAGCGTCTTGGACAATCTCACCAAAGGGATTGTTGTCTTTGCGTAAAATCATGGGAAGGCGTGCTTGGTTTGAAGCGATCACATCAATGCTTCTAAACACCCAAGTGACCTTAGCGACGCCCTCTTTATAAGCCTTAACAATGTCCCACCCATCATGATAACCACGATTATCCGCCAAAGAAGGGCTGTACGAAACTGGGGCGCCAACAGAAATAGGAGCAGCTTTCTGCTCCTCTGGCCCTACAGCAATGTTGCGAAGTGATTTGTTAGATGTGGAATTCCATGCCATTATTCAGCCCCTAAGAGATACCCATAAATACCGCACGCAAGGCCAGCACTTGCCAAACCCCACCCTAAACTTAGTATACTAAGACCAAGCCCAATTAGAATCACAGAAAAACACATAAGTAGATGGGCGCACGTTGATCGGCTAAAAAAATTCATCATGTTTATACTTTACAGCTAAATAGTCAAGGATTCAAGCAGATATGTCTAACGAAGCTCCAGACTGGAACAAAATTCGGCAATACCTAGAACCAAAACGTTCCGAATATTGGATCGAAGAACCGTCGATGACACAAAAAGTCTTCCTAAAAAGCACTGCACAAGAAGTTCTCTTCGGTGGAGCCGCAGGCGGTGGAAAATCTAGTGCTCTAATCATGGCAGCCCTACAATACGTAGACGTACCCGGTTACAGCGCAATCCTGTTTAGGCGTACATACGCTGACCTTGCACTACCCGGCGCCCTCATGGACCGCTTCAGAGACTGGACTATGCAATACGACGACGTTCACTGGAATGCCAACAGCTACACAGCAACTTTCCCTAGCGGTGCAAGAGTCACATTCGGTTACCTCAACAACGTCAACGACTACCTCAGATACAAGGGTTCGGAATTCCAATTCATCGGAATGGACGAGGTAACAGAAATTAGAGAATCTGACTACCGTTACATGTTCTCTCGTCTTCGTCGTCCAGCATCAGGACCGCTAGCTCAAGTACCGCTGAGAATGCGGGCAGCTACAAACCCTGCACCTAACTGGGTCAGACAGCGATTCCTTGTTGAAGGAAAAAATCGTGGACGAATCTTTATTCCTTCGATGCTGACCGATAACCCTGGTATTGATCCGGCTTCTTACCGTGCAGTTTTGCAGGAGCTAGATCCTGTTGAAAGAAAACGTTTGGAGTTTGGTGACTGGTGGTCAACTGCTTTAGGATCACTTTTCAACCGTGAAAGTTTTGAGGTTATCGACCATAACGAGATCCCATCATTCTCGAACGATACACAAATCGTCAGATTCTGGGACCTCGCTGGCTCAGAACCAACACAATCAAACCCGGACCCTGACTGGACCGTTGGCTGTCTCGGAGCGTTTGACAATGGCGTGTTCTATATCTTGGATATCCGTAGAATTAGGGCGAAGGGCGATAAAGTTGAAAAGTTCATTAGAGCCACCGCTGCGGAAGATGGTCCCGAAATCCCGATCATGATGGAGCAAGAGCCAGGGTCTGCAGGTAAAAACCTTATTGACCAATACGCTAGATATGTGCTACCCGGCTATGACTTCAAAGGCCAACGCGCTACTGGTGATAAAGTCACCAGAGCCAAGCCACTTGCGGCAGCTGTAGCCAACGGAAATGTTCGCCTTATGATGGCAGAGTGGAACACAGACTTTTTGGACGAAATCTCTTCGTTCCCGGAAGCACGAGTACACGACGATCAAGTTGACGCTGCAGTACACGCTTTCAACTATTGTGCAGGACTTGGTATGGGGCGTCGCAAAAAGATTGAGATTATAATCTGACTAAGCGTCTCTTACCGCATTAAAGACATTTACTTTAAGCCGATGACTGAAGTTGTCTAACTCTAACGAGTGCTGTGCTGCTTCAATCGGTGGAATATCTCTGTGGAAATCTATGTATTCCGTAATAGCGTTATACGCCGCCCACTTCGTTTCACCGAACCGGCCAAGATTATGAGGCTGACGGTAAATAGTATTGATCTTCTCGTGCACATCTTCAGCGTTGGAACGCTTCTTAGCAGAAGAAGCTCCTTGAGTGGACCAGAACTTTTCCATCACCTTGAACATTTTATCAGCAGACATGTGAGAAGATGTAAACTCGCTGATGATAAGGTCAAGCTTCTCCGACCAAATCTGACGCATCGTGAGAGCTTCTGTCGCATCCATAGGATCAATCGTCTCATTCGGTGTGTGTCGCTTACGCAAACTAAAATCTGCATCAGCAGAAAAACGATAAACAGAATTTGTTTCAGCCCGAACATCTAGGTTGTAATAGCAAATAGGGATACTGCCATCGTGGGAAGTAATGACAACGATATAGTTATCTACAGAATCCTCACCCATGGTAGACAGGATCTTTGTGCTACTATGCTTAACGGCCACGAAAAACTTACGACCTTCCTCAAGCACCCCGCAACTATGCAAAGAGGCTGCGCCGTTTGCTTTTGCCACGATATCTCTAGCTCTATCTAAAATGCTAGAGTTGGGTACAACCGAGTAACGTTCTTTCACGACCTCCCACATGATGCGGTGAGTCTGATCCAAACTAACTCGGTTAATGATAAAGCGGTTAGGGAACGTGGCGATCTTGCCCATAACGTCGTCATGCATCAAGACCGGGCTTAGTGTAACAGTATAGTCGCCTTTGGACTTGAGTAAAATCTCGTTGTTCGATTGCTCAGACGAAATCCTAGTCCCAAGGTCAAGCCATGACTTATCGCTCATATCCGGACCCCGGCTCAGACGAAATCCTAGTCCCAAGGTCAAGCCATGACTTATCGCTCATATCCGGACCCCGGCTCAGACGAAATCCTAGTCCCAAGGTCAAGCCATGACTTATCGCTCATCCCCGGACCCCTGAATCACGTTCCGATCGTATCGGTCAAAAAGCTTTTCGATATTTTCTTTAGCAATGTCGTTGAGATCAATACCAAGCTCCCAGGCGAGCACGGCAGCATACCAAAGCACATCACCGATTTCTTTACTGATAGCAGAGCGGAATACCGAATCAGTATAGTCCCCGTCACTGTCTCTAATGTGCTTCTTTACCTTGTCAGCAACTTCGCCTGCTTCGCTAGCGAGACCAAGAGTCAGGTACTCAACCGCTGATTCCTTCGGATAAATAGCGGTCGTCTTAGCACCAACCTGATACGCATTAAATTCCATTCCCATTTTATCTCCTGTCACAGCGACTCGGGATCGCCCGTCGGTCGCTCAATCTTAACGCTCTCTCCTGTTGCCGATTCAATCGGCACCCAGGCAGGCGAATACTTATGTGCTTTAATCTTACGCATCTTGATTAAAGAACCTTCCATGAGCAACATAAACTCATCATCATCTAAGCCTAGCTGATCTTGGAAATCTTCACCATCAATATCGTTATCTAAAAACAACTCTCGCAAAAGCTCTGACAAGAACTTATTGACTACAACGCCACGGTTCCGGTTCAGGTTCACGTGGAGTATCGCTGCCTCAACATCATCCACGTCTACCTTTACAATAGGGACTTCTTCTAGCTCTAGAAGCTTAGCAATCTCCCAACGATGGAACCCATCAATGATACATGCAGTAGATGCTTGACATACAATTGGTTGAAGTATGCCAAACTTTTCAACAGAGGTACGCAATCTATTGAAGTCCGGTGAAACAACATAGTTCACTGAACCCCAAAAAGAAGGCTGCAATTTATTTGGAGAAACTGAAATGTACATTTACTTAACTTAACCTAAAATCGTCGTGCAAGTCAAGGCTATCGGCATCAGCTATATCTTGATAGAGAGCCTGCATCCTCTTCTTGTGTGCAATCGTTTGCGGACCAACTGGGGAAGGGTTCCCCACAACGGAATTCAGAAGCAAGGTTCGAACTAGATGATCAATCGGATATGCAAAAGGGTCTTTCTTATGTGATGTTCTAAACTTATCTGCAAAAGAAAAAGCTAGACGCTTATAGTCGGCATCAATAAAATGCATTTCGATACATTCCTTAACGCCATCCCACCCATCTGCAACAAAATCATCTATGAGCGCTTCTATATCGTACTCTCCCCAGAGCTGACGCTGAGTATCTATCTCAGGGAACGTTTCAACTAGCCGATCGTAAAACTCTGGCTCGGTCTTGATTACGTCAGTCAACCTTCTAGCTGCAGTAGAAAACAAGGGCGTACCAACTCGTTGATTTGCTCCACCCAACATAGCGTAATCATAGTACTTGCAATAAGGAGCACCATGCTCTTCTGTGATAAACTTAAGAACATCATCAGAAGTCCAATCGTATAGAACTTTTGCAAACCGTAGTGGAATTGACTTGGGTAAACCCTGAGGACGATTGATGTAATTTTCGTGAAGCTTCTGAGTAACAGATCGGTACCGGACCATTGACTCATTCGCCCTTACTCCGGTAATAAACGCAGTTCGGCCACGCTTGCCCTGCATTGTATACTCATCTATTCGTTTAGGGAGGGGTAGATTACCAGACAATCCAAAATGCTCGGCCCGAATAGAGTTTGGCGGAAAGTCCCGGACCAGCAAGCCACACTCTTCCCTAAACGCCGACCACAACAAAACTAGCTCACGGGTACCCATGGACCAAACTTCTTGCAGCTGAGGGAGACAGTACCATTCCATGTCAACCCAATCGTAGTTACTTACTTCAGTAACAAACTCTTCTGCTGCAGGAGAAATGATCTCTTCGTCACGGAAAATCGTTTTGACAGGTCCAAGCCCACGCTCTTCATGAACCTCTTTCGCAAGATACAGCGCAGCCGTACTGTCTTTACCGCCACTAAACTGAACGCAAACTGTATCAAAGATATCATAAACGTGACGAATTCGCTGCCTAGCAGCCTCTACACAATTTATATCCAAATACATTTGCTTACGAGGCACGAGACTTACTCCAGATGCTGGTCAAAGAAATCAAACAAAAGTTCTGTCGTTGTAGCGCCTTCGTACACAGGACTCTCCTTCAACTTGTGAAGAATGCGGTACCAGCCCGCCTGTTGATCGGTGTTCTCGAAAACAAGAGTAAACTGAATAGCGACGTTCTTGCTACCAGCCGCACCGACTGTGGTGCTTCCTTGAGTCACAATCGTATCAGTGCTTACACCTTCAGGGTTGAACGTTTGAGTTGGGGCCTCATCTGTACTGTCACTCACGAAAGCAGGAACGTTGTTCTCTTCAGGAACCCTGTTTACCGTGATCTCTGGGGCAGTCCAACCGTCATTAGGCGCACTTGATACCTGCGAAGAAATTACATTGTTTTCAATCGTGGCAATCGAAAAATCGTCCCAACCAAGGGTGCTGTAAAAATCTTCGTCCAAGCTAACAGCATCCGATAGCAAGTCGATAAGAGCGCTTTCATCAGTCTCACCAAGCTCAGAAATCCTATTGTCTGCCAGCGAGAAAGCAAGAGCGTCTTCTGAATCTAAATCAACGATGGACACAGCAATTTCTTGCCAACCTAAACGCTTAGCAGCTTCTAACTGATGATTGCCAGCGATAACTAAAAGTTTATCGCCATCCTCTACGGCCACAATGGGCTTCACTTGTCCAAACTTGTTGTAAGACGCCATGATTGCATCAACATTACCACGACGTGCGTTAACCTCAAGAGGCTTCAGTAGCTCAATGTCTACAGCCAACGACTGAATATTTGAAGCGATGTTATGGATCATGACGGCGCATACCCCATAACTGCACATTGCCACCACCAGTACCCGACCGTAGGCCAGCGCATGTTTGTGCGTGAGTCATACCAATCATGTCGGTTGCCGGGTAGGTCCCGCTCAATGTAAGGAGAGTAAACCTGTACATTCTCGAAGTGTGTATTCATGACCAGCTCTAAGCGATCTTCATAGCAATTCCAATGGTGCGCTGCTCCATCCCACCACTCCGGCGGAGTCTTAGTAAGATATTGACCATCGTCGGACATGTGATAAATTTGCGAGTCAACATCCTGATGCTCCATCGTAGAAACAACCATGTCCCAAGGCTCTAGTTTCTCAGCCCACCGCTTAATACACTTATGAACATCAGGACCGACAGCAAGGACCGGGGCACCCGGCTTAGCGATGCGAACCATATCTGTCAAAAAGACACCCAGCTTCGGCCACGCAATATGCTCAAGCACATGGCCGAGATAGATCGCATCAAATGTGTCATCCTCAAACGGATACGGTTCATCCATCTTTACCAAAACATCAGGTGTTGTGGAATGATCTTCCCACACATCTGTGTTGACCCATCCGTCGATATAGTGGGTACCGCACCCCACATTGAGTAACTGCTTTTCCATAGTGTTCTCCTAAAACTTTACTTGCGATCTGACATTTGCTGCAATCGTGCGCAAGGCATCGCAGGCAGTGCGTAATGAATGAAGACGTTCACGCTTCGCTTTAACCAACGCTTCAGCGATCATAGAATCGTACTGAAGATCGCTTGTCTTGTAACCCGCCCAGCTTTCTTTCTGCTTCACGGCACCTTCCGCTGCTAGATATTCCTTATACCAAGCGCTCTTGTAAGACGCTTCTTTTTGGGCATGATCCTTGCACAGGATCTCAAATGCTTCAGTTTCTTGCTCAATTTCACCAATCAAGCGGACAAGTTCAGACTCAACTTCAACCTGACTGATTGGCGCAGTTCTCGTACTATTCATGTCGCTATTCTATCCATTTCCATTCATCTCGTCAATAATAGACTGTAGGCGTTCGGCTTCACTGCCCCAGTCAACCTTCACCCCCGAAACGCCACGTTCCAGCAGATCGTCTAAATGCTCTCTACCTAGCTCATCTTCAAGCCATCTCGCCCAAACCAGCGGGTTTTTAGACTGCTTCCAATGGCACGACGCACACAAGGCAACCGCATTCTTTTCATCAGTCCTAGTAGCCGAGATAGACCGACTGATTATATGAGCGCACTGTATCTGCTTGCCGTCATCTTTGTGAACCCCGCACCAGCGACAGCGAAACCCATCACGAGTCCTCACAAGTAGACTGTGTAACTTTGTGGCTTTAGCTTTAGCCGCTGTCCCGTAATTGGCAGCCATCTCACAAAGGAATGTTTTGATTGATTGGGAAGAACCATCCACCGTCCTGATACTGGTACCCTTGTGGCATATCGGGACGATGATTCACACCTGAATAGTGGAGAATTGCTGTCTCTCTCCACAAGTCTGGATTGTTTGGAATTGCGCCTCGATGCATCAAGCGTGCATGCCAAATTAATACATCACCCTTCTTGGCGATAAACTTTTCAGTCGAAAGGTTGCCACGATGTAAGATGTCTTCAAACATGGGAGTAAGGAAGCGCTCCGAGTACTTAGGCCAGTTAGGATCATCTCGCTCATGAGGCTCTAACCTAGACTTTGTTGCATCTTGCGTAATAACCGGAAGAACATGACTACCCGGAACATACTCAAATGGGCCAGCATCTTCATGCACATCATCCAATGCAACCCACACAGCCAAGTAATGATCCTTATTCGTGTCAGGATTCAAATACCCGTCTTGGTGCCAGTTCCGTTCTGTGGACTTCCAACCAGTCAAGTTCAAATGAATACCCATCTGATCGCCAATAAGATGCTCAAGGATATTACTTAATGGAGCATAGGTAGCGATATTCATTAGACTTTCTACCTGAAAGTAAGCACACTCGCCAGGGTAGCCCAAAGGACGATCATGGTTGACACGATTATGCTGAATCCAGTCTTGACGGTATGCTTCAATCATGTCGTCGGGAATCAACGAGTCAACAATTACAACACCGTTATGCCTCCATCCCTTCTGGATATCAGAAAGAAACGATTCGTTAACTTCCTCTCTATCTAAAAATGGAAGATCGCTATCAGCGAACCCTCCAGATAGGCTGTTGATTTCGTCTAGTAGATCGGGATGCTCAGTTAGAGCTGAACCAATAAGGTTCTGCAGGAGTTCCGTTTTTCCAGGCATTTCTTACCCTTTCTGCTTCGAGGAAATGCGACATTTTGTTTGACGTGCTTTTTAAATGAAGGCCAAGCATTTCAGAAATTAAAGGTTCTGTAGTTATTCTACTGTGACATGGCCTGCACACAGCCAGTAGATTCTCATACTCCAAGATGCTTCCGCCTTGTGACCTATTCACAAGTTCGTGAATGTCTTTACTTTTATTATGCTTAACGAAAAGAGAATCACTATTGCCGGTCTGATAATCGTAAGAAGCCCACACCAAACAAGCTTCACAATGCGGGCGTTCAGACAGAAGTTGCTTAACAATGCTTCGACGGCCCACATACTTTTCCGACATCTTATCGGAACGCTTCTTTAAAGGAGTTCTCTTCAACTGACTACTACCACGCTTCAACGGTGTTCTCTTTAGAGGCTTACCTCGCTTCATCTCGCACGCTTCACTAGGTTCTTGATCGTCTTGATAAGACGAGTCGCCCCAATTTTTACATCAAATTTCTTGACCCGCTTCCAATTCAAATCTGAAATTTCTTGTCGATAATCAACGTCTTGGTACTTCTTTAAAAGCTTTACGAAATCCTTCGGGTCACGAGCAATCTCACCGATGCCGTGCTCTTCCGCTAGCTCTTCATACTGGGGTGACCAAGAAGCAACAAATGGAACGCCGCCACAAGCATACTCCAGACCTTTGATATAAGACTTGGCATGGTTGAAAGGAATGTTTGTAAGCGGCACGATCCCTACATCAAAGAGGAACCCCTTCTCCAGCTCATAAGGAGCTAAGAAGGGATGGGTCGTCACACAGCCCGCACTAACTTTAATTTCCTTATGGAACAAAGGAATATTAGGAGCCTGCATGTGTCCAGTGTGATGCCACGTAGCAAACTTGCTAATAGCATCTGAATAAGGCTGAAGAATCTCCAAATCACCGCTTCTATGAGCAGTGGACCCCATCCACCCTACAACCATCTTACCGCTATGTATTTCATGAATGCGACGAGTGGTGTACTTTGAACGATTCACATAGTTACCATGCAGCATAGTATTTGGATTCCACTCCTTCATTTTTTGATGAAGAAATGGAGTAGACGTAATGATTCCGTCACACTGCTCCAAAATGTTCTTATACCACAAAACGTTTTCGCTCTTGTTCACCTCAGGATCTGACGCCGACTTGGCCTGATTCTTATCACTAAGACCCCAGTACCAGTCATCTACATCATTCAAAATGATCTGACCTGCAGCCTGCGCACGTTTCATGTCAGGAAGCACCTGCATGTGCATGTAACGTTGCATAACAATCACATCACAATCAAATGAGTCAACACCATCCCACGAATGAACACCGAACGTTCCGGTCAACTTGTTCTGTGCCAAAATGCCAATCACGACATTATAACCAGCTTCACGCAAAGGCTTAATGTACTGACCGATGCGAATAAAACCAGAACCGCCAATCACGGGATGACCCATAGCATCCGTAGCACTACGAGACCAGTCGTTCGTAGCAAACCCAATCTTCATTAGAAACCCCAAACCCCGTCTAAAGCTTTATACAAGCAATCATCGCCTTCTGAATTAACCATGTCGTTATCTATATGCCACTGCTTGTGGGCTACAATTGCATTTCGCAAAAACGTGGCAAGCGACAGTTCAGGGTCGGCTTCTTCTCCGAGGGTAAGCAACCTGTCTACTTCGACCAAACGCTTTTCCGCATAAAACCGAAACCGTGCTGCTTTGTAGCGCTGTTCTTCTAACCCCGCAGCAGGGTCGATCGTGAAGGTAGTATATGTTCCACGAAGGCGAGAAATCTCTTCGTCTAGACTTGCGATCTTTGCAGTGACCGTCTCAACGATAGTGATTAGTGCATCTCTCCATTTTACCTGATTCTCTGGGAGGCGAAGAAAATCTTTATCCTGCTGAGAAGCGTTGTTCTTGATGTCTTCAGACACCAACATTGCAAAGTTATCGGTCTGCGACATGACTCAGATGCCTCCAAACTCAGGACAGATATGCTGATAATCACACCAGTTGCAAAGAGGGCCAGTCCGGGTTTCAAACTCGCCCGACTCACACATGGACTTTACTTGATCCCATGTGTTACGAACCTCAACACGAACAGCGTTCTCAAGCTCTTCGTCTACATCATACCGTGCAAACTGGCCAGATTTGACATAAAGCAACTCTGCACGTTTAACGTCCATACCTGTCATCTCTTTGAGAAGAATGCTGTAGATCGTGATCTGCATCTTCTTCTCCCACTCGTACTGCTTGCGAGGCTTCTTACCTGTCTTGTAATCCGAGATTACTAGCTTGCCGTCCTCAATCGTGTAACGGTCAATGATGCCAAAGATGGGTACACCGTCAATATCGCCGTCCATCTTGGCTTCAATGCCTTCAGCGTCAAACTTCGTGGGATCTTCCATACCGAAGTAGTTTTCGATGCACCACCACGCCTTCCACTTGAAGTTGTTGGGATCATCGTCACGGTCATCTAATCCAAAATACTCATCAGCCCACTTCGACTCCCACAAGCTCTTCGCAAGGCTGCTCGCAGCTTTTTCCGTCCGCTCTTCCGCAGGAAGCTTAAATAACTCCTCTAGCACCTCATGCACAAAAGAGCCAAGGACTTGAGGTTCTGTGGAAACACTTGGGAGTTTGTCTAGCTTGGCATACTTGTACTTCAGAGGACACTGCTGAAAGGTACTAATCGAACTTGGCGACATATACTTCGGGAACTCATAAGGTACCGGATCAATCGGTAGAGGACTCTGCATCATTGTGCTTCAGCGTTACGTAGCGACTTTACAAAAACCAAAATCTTCTGAAGAAGATCGTTGGTGACGTTTTCGTTCACAAACTCTTTGCCTTCCGAAATGGTCGCCCAATATTCCTTGCACTTTGCAGCATGTTCCTGATCTAGTGAGTTAAGAAGTTCTCGTAGCTTTGTAAAATGCTCTTCCGCCACAGGCTGATCAGACATCTCTTCAACGTATTCGAGATTCATTGCCTCTTCAGAACGTGCGAGATAAATGCCGACGCCGAGATGCTGCGCCGCTTTCTTGAGGGCGTCGGAAACGGCACCTTTCATTTCGTCGCCCAGATCAACAATGTCTCCAGCCCGTGTGCGCTTAATCTTCTGCCCACCGATGCCGTCCTTGACGACGGTAAGGGCAGGAGCGCTGTCTGTGGGAACAAACGTGGTCGTCAGACGGACATGAGCCACAATATAGTCAGGGTCTAGTGAGTCTCTCGCACAAGAGACAACCTCATACGACCACATGTCTACACCCAGTACCTTGTTTAGGCGCGTGATGACTTCACTAACCGGGATGTATGTTAGAGAAGCGCCGCCCTTCTTTAGCTGGCGCTCAACTTCTCGCGGAAAAGGCTCCGACAATGCTTGCAAAATACTCACTTATCTCTCCTAATAACTAGACTCTTCTTCGGTTCTCCAACTTCGCAGTAGTCGTCTGCGTCAATGTGGAGATCTTTCAAGTTACCGACCTTCCAATAAGAAACACCCATGTACTCCATAGCGTGCTGAATCATTTCCTGCGACGACATGGTAATTTCGCCGGTCTCCATATCCACACTCTTATCAACGATCCGGCGACTAACTTCGTTCATCAGCGCCTTATGATCCCACGTTTTGCGAGCAGAACCAGACTTAATCTCTACCGTGCCCCCATCAACGGTCACGGGAGTTGGTAGACTGCCAATCTTTTCAGTCAGCATAGACTGAAGCTCATTAAACAACTCAGTAGCGTACGACTTAACTAGGTGAGCGTCGCTAGCAAGCTGCATCATCTCTTCAACAGATGCGTAATCCAAGTTTGAGATGCCACCCATCTCTCGGATGTCGCTCTCAAAACTTCGCAATGCCGTGAAAGCTTCTTGCAGTGAGTGCGTCGGATTCTCTAATACAGACATTATGTTTCCTTAGTAAATAGTAACAAGCCTAAGTAAATAGTAACAAGCCTATTTTAGTCTTCTTCCAAGAGCTTGTCAATCAAAATGTCAATGTTGGTGGTCTCTGTAGGGGCATCTTCTGCAAGTATCAAAGCATCAATAATGTTTTCTAAAGCTTCAATCAATAACTCTTTAGAACGTTCACGAACATACTCTTTTTGATCGACTTGGTTGGGTTCTAGCTCATCAAGCTCCCGAATGATGTCCGAAACAATTTTTGAATCAAACTCTGAATTTAAAAACTCGTCAGCAAGACCAATCAGCATGTAATCTTCGTCCCACAACAACACTTTGTAATCTTTGCTATCAAGAGTAACAGCTTTGCTGACAACAAACTGGATTCTGGTGCCGCTGCGTTCAAGCACGGCTAAAGTATCGTGGGAAATAGCCTCGTCATCCAGCATCATGTTCCACCAGCCTTGCTAACTCCGGTCCTGTTTTACCTCCCCAAACACCGATGGTAATTCCTTCTGAAACCGCAAACTTCAGACACTCAGAACGATTATCGCATTCAGAATTACATACCTTGACAGCAAGACGCCGATTCGAGGACTTACTTGAGAAAAATAAACGATCTTGCCCAGAACACGGAGAATTTTTGAACCAATACGGTGACTTAACTGAAAACATTCGACTCCTTTTCGATCAGTAACAAAAATATTATAAATGTTTCGTGTCAAGCAAACCAGAAGAAACGTGGCTTGACCGACACCAACCAGAACGGTAGGCTACCTGCAAACTACAGAAGGAGCCTCACGCCACAAGACTGACGCCGGGAAATCCCGATGACATAAACGTTCACTACAGGACCGGTGGGTTACACTCGTTACGCAACTGGTACTAACACTTAAGAAAAAGAGGGCACGCCTGCCCAAAGAGGAACGATATGGATCACACGATAAACTGGAACCCCGTACCTGCTAGTACGCCAGTCCCTGCACGTAGAACATCAAGCCTTGAGGAACAGGTTCGGAACAAGCAAACGCCCATGCGGTTCCGGCACACGGGCTACTAGAGCCATATCTAGGGAGAGTGGGCATCGCTGAAAAAATAGGCGGTGCTTGGGGTCGATGCAGTGAACAGACCTGAGAATGAAGATACGGGTTCGCCTATGCCGTTTGTGAGTAGCAGCAACTACCACACGAACGGGAGGGACCTTATTGCCTAAATACAGCCCCCAGGATACAATAAGACCATGCAGACTAAGCAAGAACTCGAAAACTGGTACGAAGACAGTGACCCCTGGAACTACCAGCAAGACCCCGAAGATCTTTACCGTAAGAACTTCTATATGGCCGTCCTAGAAGACGTAGGCCCAGTCTTTAGCCGAGCACTTGATATTGGGGCTGGAGAAGGCTGGATAACCAAGGACCTTCCAGCGATCGAAAAGCACGCTTTTGAAATAAGCGACGCTGCTGCCAAGCGTCTTCCTGACGGGGTAGAACGGGTAACAGAAATCGACAGCAAGTACGATCTGGTTATTGCTACAGGTGTTCTCTACGAGCAGTATGATCATGCGGCGATGGCTAACTTGATTCATGAAGCAGCGTCCGACACGCACGAAACGTTGGTCATGATTGCCGGAATCAAAAGCTGGTTGAAACCTTACAACTTTGGCACCCGCATACGTCACTTTGAAATTCAGTACCGTGAATACTTACATGTAATTGATATTTGGGAGTACCGATGAGACTTGCCCACAACATTGGGACAGAAAAGCACTCTAACTATCACACACGGGAGCAAATCCTGGCGTGCGGTGAACCGATCGGTTTCGACGGCGTATACTTAAACGTTTTTGAAAACCAAGACATTTTAGAAGGCAAGTCAGGGATCATGTTCGTAATGGGAAACGAAATGGGGAAAGATAACACTTTCGACCTAGAACATGTACCAAAGCTAGAGAGGTACTGCACACTATCTCAAGTGAAGCAGTTGTGTTCTTTGTACAACTTTGAGATTGGTTGGCATACGTGGTCGCATAGAGACTTGACGAAGCTTTCCGATCGAGATATCATCAAAGAAATTACCGCACCCTTTCCTACAAAATATTTGAGGTATCCTTACGGCGAGTACGATGACAGAGTTGTAGCCCTTGTGAAAGCTGCAGGCTATGAGAAAGCGTATTCCGTAACGCAGGGTGTCCGTAACGAATTTGCTGAAGACGCCGATTACAAAATTTACAGTGACTATGTATCGTTCGACTAGGTTAAACGAATTATACGAAAAGGGTGAATTATACGAAAAGGGTATTGTCAAAATCCCTTCTGTGTTCACGCCCGCAGAGTGCGATGCTATTAAGAGCGCAGCGTATGCTGTTTCAGATGAGCAGATACAATCATCCGGCTATCCCCACGTTCCTAGCGAACAGGCACACAACAAAAAGTCATTAATCTTCTTTCCGGCATTAGCTAGCGATTACTTAAACTCTATCCGCATTGACCCGAGAATGGTATCGCTTGTAAAAGAGCTTTTAGGTCGGAACGTTAGACAAATCAACAATCAAGTTTACTTCAGGGAAGCCGGAGACAAAGATACTTTTGCTTGGCATAGAGATACGATCTTCCGCGAAAGCTCACAGTTTGCAAAGACGGTGGAAACTGATTACTTACAAACCGTTATTGCCGTAGATGACATAACAGAGACTAACGGGGCCGTGGAGTTTATAGAAGGCTCACATCTTTGGCCGGAGTTTGATCGCCCACCAGACTTACGTCAGTTTGAGCGCGGAAACCTTTCAGGAACTAAGTACACGGCAAATAAAGGTGACGTGCTAATCTGGTCAGTAAAAATTGTTCACGGCAGCGAGGCTAATGTTTCAGATAGTCCAAGAATGACGTACATGAACGGCTTCTGTAAATCTGATAGTGTAAAAGACTACCCTGACTATCTGTCAGATGGAAGTGTTGTAGAACAAATCGACCCAACTAGGATTCCCTAATATGTTAACTGTAGTAATCGCATCATATTATTATGGGCACTTAGCCGCTCATTGTATCGAAAGCATTCTGTCCCAGACAGTTCAGCCTGCAAAGATCCTATTTGTAGACGACGGCGTAGGCGACTGCAAGCACCTGCCCGCTGTTTACCCTGAAGTCGAATACACCCTACGAGAGAAAAACCTCGGCACCGTAGACAACTTTCAAGACATGTTGATGAAAGTAGACACCGAATACACCATGTTCATCGGTGCAGACAACTGGCTACGTTCAGACGCAGTGGAAACATTACTGAAGCAAGATACAGATATTGTCACGTATCACATTATGGTGACTGGTGAACACAAGATGGGTCATCGAGACGCAAAGCTTCCAGATGTTATGAGACAAGGAGATGTCTACTGGCGGTGGGAAGGTCACCACGGATCAATGATGTATCGTACATCTATCGGTCAAGAAGCAGGCTACGTGGCACACGAGCAGTTCGCTGTAGGCAACGCCGCATGTGAAGATTGGGCGCTGTGGGACAGGATGCTAGCCCTCGGGGCTACGGTATCAAATGTGCCTGAACCTCTACTGTATTACCGCAGGCACCGAGAAAACTTTATCGACTGCAAAATTTAACTGTCAAGGCGTCTCTATGACAAACCCTCGACGCACATCCGACAAATGACCATGCGCAGAGTACTTTTCTAAGTCTTCATGCAGGTTCGGCATAAACACGCCACCTTCAGGAATATCCATGTCCTGCCAAATAGGCGTAATTCGTGTACCGACCGGAAGAGTTTCAAACGGGTCGTTGCCATGGCGTAAATGAATCTCAGTAATAAAGCCTTCCCGAGTTTCAATATTGATACCGTTGACAGGCAAATCAACAAGATTTATGAAATGTGAGCATTGGTTAATATCAGGAACATCTGTTTCGGGAAGTCTTTCCCAATGACTAAACCTAGTTAAGTTATCATCGCTCGAATGGAATCCTTCCCATACCGACACTGTATGCCAATCACCCTGGGAGTCCTTTTGAAAGTCAATAGATAGGTGTGGACCCTCTAGCCACTCACACCAAAAGCTACCGGGAGGTACTACGGCATTGTTCAAAAAGTCTTCCTCCATCTGCGACTCATAAACAAACTTTGATGCTTCAATACCCATACCAAATAAATTGTAAACAGGGCGATGAATGTAAAAACCTTCATACCGTGGAGCACATCCAGCCGGTCCAGCTTCCAGCCCTTGACGTAAAGCGACTTCCAACTTATTGAACACCCAACGAACTTCCGGGTTATCCCTAAATCGCTCCCAAGTTGCAAAGTCCTCATCTTCCTCAACAGGTAAAAAATCAGTCATCTCAAAATATTCCTCAACTGTTGAGCATCAATAAATATAGTCGCAGTACTGCCCCTCAGCTCAATCTGGTCCAAAGACACATCAAAATGCGAAGCAATCGTGGCCTTTGCCTTCAACTCTGCCATAGGATCTTCAGGATCAAGTAAATCATAGACAAGCTCTGCGGGAGCCGTTACAACAGCAAGTGATTCAGAGGAAATACACTTCTTGCAGCAAACTTTGTCTTCACCCACCTTCGGCTTCCGTTTACTATCTAGCTCATGAGAACACGACAGCACTAAGCGCCAATGAGTATCACCATACTCACCGACACGGATCGCATCTTTGACAAGTCGCTTTGGGCCGCGTTTCTCCATACATTTATTCTACAAGCACACTTGACGTGCATCCACTAGACACATACAATAGAAACATGGTAGATAGAGAAAAACTTTTAGAAGATGCCTTAGGGCAAATTGAAAAACAGTTCGGTGCTGGCACAGTAATGCGCCTAGGCGACGCAGCATCTATGGAAATCGAAACCGTCTCAACTGGCTCCATTGCCCTAGACCTTGCACTAGGCGCAGGCGGGCTGCCCAAGGGACGAGTCACTGAAATTTACGGTCCAGAGTCATCAGGCAAGACCACTATTGCTCTGCATGTTATCGCAGAAGCGCAGAAGCTTGGAGGCAAGTGCGCTTTCATTGACGCAGAACACGCACTAGACCCGATCTATGCTAAAGCTATTGGATGCGACGTAGACAACCTCTTGGTTAGCCAGCCAGATACCGGCGAGCAAGCCCTTACAATTACAAACAAGCTTATTGAGTCAGGTGCTCTAGATGTGGTCGTCGTTGACTCAGTTGCGGCCCTTACTCCCCGAGCCGAGATCGAAGGAGAGATGGGCGACAGCCACGTTGGTCTTCACGCCCGCCTTATGTCTCAGGCCATGCGTAAGATTGTCGCAAACCTAAACCATTCAAACACCATCCTGATTATGATCAATCAGCTGCGTGAAAAAATTGGTGTCATGTTCGGGTCCCCAGAAGTTACGACAGGCGGCAAGGCGCTGAAGTTTTATGCGTCAGTCCGTTTGGATATTCGACGCATTGAAACTCTCAAAGACGGTGGCGAAGCATCCGGAAATAAGACCCGAGTAAAAGTTGTCAAAAACAAGGTTGCTCCCCCGTTCCGTCAGGCCGAATTTGAAATCACCTACGGCGAAGGAATCAACCGTACCGGCGACATCGTTGACATCGCCACAGAGATGGGAATCATCGACAAGAAGGGCGCATGGTACGCATACAAGGGCGAAAACATCGGCCAGGGTCGAGCCAACACCAAGACGTACCTTGATGAAAACCCCGATGTTAGAGAAACGATTGCAGACACAATCTACTCTGCTCTTCCAAATATTTCCTAGACAGATTGGTGTTTACCTTCTTTCGCTATACACTACGTATTACGAAAAGGAGATAGCAACATGCCTAAAGTTAAGAAAGCAAAGGTTCCGGTCCAGCCGCCAGAGGGATGGGTGATTGAAAATCATTTCACCATCTCTCCTCAGGTCACGTTGTACTCTGGCGACAAGTGCAGGGTGAGGGGCGAGCGCGGAGTCTTCACGTTCAAACGCCACGTCGTCAACACCAAGTTTAACCCGATCTCAGAATGGGTTGATGTGTACGGCGGCTCCTACGGGCGTGAACAATATCGTTCGCTGCCCGTGGAGCGGATCAAGCACATTCCTAAGCGACGCACAAAGAAGAAGTCCCCGACCAAAAAGCCGGGGACCTCCACTCGTTAAGGATAAGTACAAAAGGAGCTAAAAACTTACCGCTCAACTTTATCTATATTAACACCTGCTAGATAGCTCCGTCAAGCGGTGCTGTCTACTTTCAGACGAGTGAAGCAGAGGACTTGTCGCCAACCTTGGTGGCGACAAATGACTTCAGTACTGAAAGTGCGGCAGCCACACCGGCAGTCGCAGCACCTTTGGCTGAGGCCATGTCGGTAACAACAAACATTGAGACAAAAGTCTGAATGAATGTCATAGCGGCACGTTCTGCAACCTGCTTGTACATGTTCATATCCATTTACATTTCTCCTTATTAGGGAATAGTTTTAGAAGGAATTCCTTCTACATATATTGTACTGCATAATCTTTTGGCGCTCAGATGCAGATTTATGTAAACGTTACCTTAGTGTTTCTTAGGCTGTGTCATGCTAAATGCTGCATCAATCTCATCAGCAGTAACCTTTCCGTCATCAGCATACGCTGCTGCGAGCTTCTGAATAACAGTCGCAGCCGACGTAGCGCCCGCCAACACGGCAGCCTTCCACGGATCAATACCACCAATAAGACTAGAGCTACCAACAATAGCCATAGCATTCATACAGAACACTGCAGCAATACGGCCTACCGTGTTCCACACAAGTTGATTAGTTGCTTTCATTTTCTCTCTCATCATCCACATAGTCTAATACAGTACCCATCAAATGTAGTGCAAGACCGGCAAGAGAAATATATATTCCCTGCGTTAACGTGGTTGATGACAAAGTGATTAGCACCAACCCGGTGCCTGCTAAAGTCCACCCAAGATAGAGCATTTCTCTACCCATACGACGGACGGCCCCTACTGTTACTTTGATTATGTTTTTCATGGTGCCTCCTTTCACCGAGACCTTCTTCTAGAATTACCCTTTTTACCTTTACCGCCACCAGAGTCACCGCCTGGGCCTCCTCCACCTCCCCCACCGGAAGAGCCACCACCTCCACCAGCAGGACCAGCAGATGTCGCAGCAGCGGCTACAGATACCGCTGCGGCAGCCGCAACAACGGTACGCCGAGTTTCCGTATCGACTACAGACCCCTCAGCGACATATTCGTTAAAAGCTTCATCGTCAAAGATATCTACAGTCTCTTCAAACTCTGCCTTTACTTCGTCGTCGGCTTCGTTAACGGCAGCGACGAGAACAACTTTGGCATCGTCAGAGATGTTGTCAAAGTTTTCGTCAGTGACAAGGCTTTCGATTTCTTCCGTGGTGATTTCACCGTCAACGACATTCAAGAAATCTTCCGCAAGTTTCTCATCAAGCTCGTCTAGTTGTTCCACAACTTTGACTTCTGCTTCATCAACCTCAAGCAATTCAACGCCTTGAGTATCAATACCGAGTTCCTCAAACTCCACTTTAGTTTCAGCGGCTTTTTCTTCTTCAGGTGTCGGTGGAATGGTCGTTATTACCGGCAGCGTCGTCGTTGTCGGCGTTGGCGGCAGCGTTGTTGTCGTGCTTGTGGTAGTTGTGGTACTTGTCGTTGAAGAAGTACTCGTAGTTGGGGTTACCGTAGTCGTCGTAGGCGGTAGGGTTGTAGTCGTTGATGTTGTCGTCGTAGTGGTAGATGGCGGTGCCTCCGTCGTTGTAGTTGTAGGCGCTACCGTCGTCGTAGTTGTAGGCGGCAACGTCGTTGTTGTCGTTACAGGTATTGTAGTAGTAGTTGTTGTCGTCGGAGGCAACGTTGTTGTGGTAGTAGTGGTGGTTGTGGCCGTGGTAGTTGTTGTAGGCGGAACGGGTTCTGAAACAGTAAGTGTTACTTGAGTAGACCATCCTGAATAAAGTGCAAGCGTGTCATTGTCAGATCGAACGTCAAACACATAATCTTCACCAAGACCGCCCGTCTGCTCAAAGAGGCTAAAAGGAAGTGTGTATTCCGTATTAAGGGCATTCTCATCCCCCACGTTCCCTGTTGCGACACCCCATCCAGCGTCAGGTGGGATTCTAAACGAAATAGCGTAACGCTCAGGGTCAACATTACCGGTGTCGGGTGCGTCCCAATCTAGAAACACTCCATCTGCAGTAATTTCACCGGTTAGATTCATAGGTGGGCCGATTGATTGCGGAACTGTTGTGGTAGTTGTAGTTGTAGTTGTGGTCGTTGTTGTGGTTACTGGTGTAGCCCACGTCCAAGTGTTTTGAACAAAACCACAAAGTGTAGAAGAATCCAAACCTTGGCATGTGTCCCACGAAGCATTAGACGACCAGCCATTCGGGGCAGAGTTACTGTTAATAGAGTTGAACTGAGGATTAGTGAGCAGGTTGGTGAGGTCTGTCCATTCGGTGCTCCCATCAAGTTTTGCTTTGAAAGCGACTTCTTTGATTTCGGTTCCGTAGTTCCCTCCCCAACCTTCGCCATCTTTTGCCCAGATACGAATCTTTACTGTGTCCCACGATGTTGAATCTTGCACATTCGTAGAGGTAGACGCTGAGAACCAAAAGGAAGGAACCTCAACCCAAGATGTTGGAGCAGACGAAGTTATGTTGCCCTGAAGCACGTTCCCAGCAGAATCGTATGCGGCATATTGTGTCGCAACGTAGTCATTCACATCGTAGGACCGTTTAACAAGAGGGGTAACAATAATTGAATCAATCTCTCCTGCGTATGAAGAAACGTTAATAGTCTGCTCAATATATGCGGGCGTATAAGTGAAGCGGACACCGTTGTAGGTGCTGAAGTTTGTTGCAAGCGTCAGGTCAGTGATAAGTCCGTAGTCGTATCCGTCGTATCCCAAAGTCACCTGACTACAGCAATATCCCGCTCGAAGTCGATAAACGCCTGCATCCAGCGTGGTGTCGATCTTTGACGAAACACACTGATCTGTGCTGTTGTGATTGCCGTCGTCATTGTTGGCTAGAAGGGTTCCCGACAGGTCGTACACCCATAAATATGGATCAGCACCGGATTCCGTACAGGACCGGTTGGAGTTACCGTAGATAACGACATCGGTATTGTCCTGCGAAACTTCGAAATACCAGTCAGATTCTTCGGTGACTGTGTATGTCGCTGCTGCTGCTGGCACCGGAGCCATCCATGCTGTGATTAAAAGTAGCGCAAAAGAAGCTTTAGCCATACGTTTAAATGACTTTGAAAATTTTTTCAACACAGCCGACCGCCCAAATACAAAAAGTAAAACACACTACACTTATTGTATCTGGCCTCCGTTTGACCTTTCTGAGAGATTCGCTATAATAACGTTTATGCCTACATACAATTACTCTTGCCCTCAATGCGGGCACTTCGAAAAGTTTCAAAACATGTCCGAAGACTCCTTGACGGAGTGTCCAACATGCGGCGATTCAGTAAAAAAGGTCTACAGCGCCCCGGGCATCTCGGGATTCACCCCCACCCCCGCAACAGTAAGCCCCAACTACAACCCCAACCGTTCAGCGGTGTGGAACTCTGCTCAGCAAGAATAAGGTAAAATAACCTTAACTTACAAAAGAGAGGCAACATGGGTGAGCTAGTATTTATGACAGGGACCATGGCGTCGGGCAAAACAACCCACCTACTGCAAGCCCATTTCAACATTGATAACGCCTTCCCCTATCAAACCATACTATTGAGCAAAAACGACAGAGAAGGCGACTCTGTATGCACCAGCAGGCTCGGTCAAAGAGCATGGGCCATCAACATTAGAGACGATCAGTACATTTCTGACCTCATTGACAGTCAGGAACAAAGCACCAGCGAAACAATCAAATACATCTTTGTCGATGAAGCACAATTCCTGACAATAGAACAGGTGGAAGAACTTGCTTTCTTAGCAGATATCCGCGGAGTCAACGTGTACGCATATGGCCTACTCACTACGTACAAAGGTGAGATGTTCCCTGCCTCTAAGCGTCTAATCGAACTCGCTGACAATGTTCACCATCTAAAAAACGGAATGAGATGTTGGTGTGGCAAACCCGCCACCCACAACGGACTGTTTATCGGTGGAGAAGAAGCAAATACCGGAAGTGACACAATCGTAGACAACACCGAACTCGTTGACTACCACGTTATGTGCAGACGCCACTTTCTAGAACACATCTCGTTTCAATCAAAACGTTACAGAAAATAAAACCTGATTCGCATCTGACGAAACAACCTCAACACCGAGACCCTCAAAAATAATGTTCATGACGCCTTCCATGTCGCCACGAACGTTTTCTTCCTCGGACGGCGACGGATCAGCTAGATCAACCAGCGTGTCTACAAAATATGCGTGCAATGCCTCTTGGGCTTTTTCAGGACTCATAACAGATAGTCTACACCACAGAAAAACAAAATTCCACAAACTGGTCTTGACAAACCACGTCAACCACTATAATCTATCAATATCTGCTAAACACTACCGATCTAAGGAGACGAACATGAGCAATGCAGACACAGTAATTACAGGTAACCTGACTTCTGACCCAGAAGTCAAGCATGCGAGTAACGGTGCAGCCCGATTGACTTTCTCAATCGCATCGAACCGCCGCTATCAAGTTAACGGAGAGTGGCAGGAAGAAACTTCTTTCTTCAACGTGGTCGCTTGGCGGAACACCGCCGAGCATGGCGCACGTGTTCTAGAGAAGGGACTACCTGTCGTCATCAAGGGTCGCCTTGAGCAGCGCTCTTGGGAAGACAAGGAGACTGGCCAGAAGCGGTCAACTGTTGAGGTTATTGCCGACACGATTGCGGTGAACTCGTACGGTATTGCTTCGCTTGAGCGTCAGCGTGGTGGGGCTTCTGGCGGTGGCGGTCAGCGAGTCCAGAATCAGCCGACGCCTGCAGCCGCAGGTGGAGGCTTCCCGTCCAACGACCCATTCGAAGACTTTTAGAGCTTAATAGTAGAGTGATGGCTAATCATTGAGCGGTGAAAGGCCCCCCGAAAGGGGGGCTTTTTGCTTTATCGTATTGACATCCTCACCAAAGCGAGATAACCTGTAACTATGGAAAAGAGCGAGTGTAAAGAGATCGTAGAGCTACTGAGCGTCACATGGGACAAGCCCATTGACAACAACACCCTGCTTGTACGGTCACGAGGTTTCTGGGAGTACATCTCAGATCTCCCATATGAAGAAACGAAGAGCAGAGTCAAAGAACTTGGGCTTGCTGGCCGAAAATGGATGCCACGCCCAGGCGAGCTTCGTATTCTTGTCCTAGCGAACATGCGTTCAGAAGAACTCCCTCCGGAGCCTGAACAAGCATGGACTATCCTTCAAGCAATCGGGCAAAAAATTTACAGCGGCACATACGATTACGAAAAGCCTCATCCGGTGCTGACAGAAACAATCAAAAAGTTAGGATCTAACGCCACGGCGTTGACAACCAACTCCGACCGTGCTATGTTTACGTCGCTCTACGAAAAGACACGTGAGGCTTACATTCTAGAAAGGTACGGCCATGGAGCCAATTGATAACGTACTGTCACGTATCAACCACAAAAAGGCGGGCAAGAACCAGTGGGACGCTACATGCCCGTGTAGAAACGATGACGACAACCCATCTCTCCGAGTCTCTGTTGGCAAGCAGGGACAGGTACTTATGAAGTGCCTCAGGGGCGGAGGTTGTGAGCTAGACCAGATCTGTTCCGAGATCGGCGTAGAGATCGGTGATCTTTTTCCAAAAGACACTAAGCCGCCGAAAAAAGCAAAGCTAGAACTACAGGACACTTACAAGTACTTTGATGAAGACGGCAGTCTCATCATGGAAGTGCTGCGTTTCGTGGACGAAAACGGAAAGAAGACGTTCCGTCAACGCCAGCCCGATAATCAGGGCGGATGGAATTGGAGCACGTCCAAGCTGAAGAAGCCGCTGTATCGACTTCCTCAAGTAATCGCAGCTAAAGCAGAAGGTATTCCGGTATACGTCGTAGAGGGCGAGAAGGACGTACACGCTTTGGAATCTGTAGGTAAGGTTGCAACCACTAACCCTGGTGGCGCTGGAGCTGAAGGTCAGAACAAGTGGATGCCTCACCACACTGAAGCTCTAGCTGGCGGCAACGTAATCATCATTTGCGATAACGACCACGCCGGTTACATTCACGCCAGGTCTGTCAATAAGCAGCTAACCGATGCTGGATGCAACGTAAAGGTTTTTAAGCCAGGAAAGCACAAGGACGTAGCTGATCTGCTAGCTGCTGGAGAAACGCTAGCCGAATCACTAGTGCCGTTCGATAGTGAAAGCTACGAGGGAACCGAAGAAGCCAGCGCTGAGCCTAGCGCTCTCCAAAAGCTAATTACTGACCTTTCTTCGATCGAAGAAGACAAGCTGTCAGAATCGCTAGTGTTGGGCAAAATCAACTCAAGCCTAGATGCGTTCCTGTCAGACGGAGAATCCGAAAACCGTGACAAGGGCAGCCTTGTTGAATGGACGCCGTTCCTAGAAACAGACGTAGACCTATCTTACGATTGGGTTATTCCTAACGTCCTAGAACGCCAAGAGCGAGTCATCGTTGTAGCTGCCGAAGGCGCAGGTAAAACAACACTCGCACGACAGGTAGCGCTCATGTCTGCCGCAGGTATTCACCCGTTCCGGCGGGACGCAATGAAGCCCGCACGCACACTCATGATCGACCTTGAAAACCCTGAACGCATTATCCGTAGAACGTCTATGCGTATCTACGACAAGATCAAGTGGTATGACAAGCACGAAAGCATGGACGCCCATCTGATGATGAAGCCGGATGGAGTAAACTTGCTGACCGCAAGCGACCGCTCTCTAGTCGAAGAATATGTGGCCACGATCGAACCCGACATTGTGTTCTTCGGTCCGCTCTACAAGGCATTCATTGACCCCGGTGGGCGTACAGCAGAATCAGTCTCAATCGAAATCGCAAAGTTCCTAGACTACATCCGGCACACCTACAACTGTGCACTATGGATTGAACATCACGCCCCACTAGGATCAGGCGGTCAACGAGACTTGCGTCCGTTCGGCTCAGCCGTCTGGTCCCGCTGGTCCGAGTTTGGTATTGCGCTAGCACCGGACCCTACCGATCCTGAACTGATCGAATTCAAGCATTACCGTGGTCAGCGCGAAGCACGAGAGTGGCCTGCACTCTGCAAGCGAGGCACCACATGGCCGTTTGAGGTTGTCGAATTCTCGCAGTACAACGATTCGCAACAGACCCGCAGCGATGAAGAACTCAACGAAGCGTTGGAAAACGACGACTTTGATGATGATGTCACGCCCTGGTGACTTGACACTTTCAAACACATCGCATATAGTAAAAACACGCTTTTAAAAATACAAAAGTAAACACACAAACGGGTATTTTCAAAAGCAGGGGGTCAGTCCCAAACGGGGCTGATCCCCAACGAACTAACACAAAGGAAAATATGAGCAAGCGAGTACTACTAACCGGTGGCCTAGGTTTCATCGGATCACACACCGTTGAACATTGGCTGAAGAACACCGACTGGGACATTGTAGTAATGGACGCCTTGCGGTTCTCAGGCCGTATTGAAAGGTTAACTGACATGGACGGCTACGACCCGAAACGGGTAGAAGTCGTCTGGCATGACCTTCGATCACCAGTGCACTCCCAGCTCATCGAAAAGCTAGGTGACATCGACTACATAGTAAATATGGCATCGGACTCTCACGTAGACCGGTCCATCACTCACCCGGTTGACTTTGTACAAAACAACGTAAACCTCGTTCTCAACATGTTAGAGTACGCCCGTTACGTTGAGCCAGAAAAGTTTATTCAAGTATCAACCGATGAAGTGTACGGCCCCGCCCCGCTAGGGCACGACCATGTTGAAGGGGAACCACACCGCCCCTCCAACCCGTACTCGGCATCTAAGGCGGCGCAGGAAGCAATCGCCTACTCTTACTGGCGCACCTACGGTGTCCCAATCACTATCACCAACACCATGAACAACTTTGGTGAACGTCAGCACCCCGAGAAGTATGTGCCGATGGTGATCCGTCGAATCGTCAACAACGAAACCATTCACGTCCACGGACGCCCCGGAGACGGCGACGAGTGGGCATGGGACATTGGATCAAGAGTGTGGCTCCACGCACGAAACCACGCCGATGCCGTTCAGTACCTGTTGGAAAACGTAGACCCCATAATGTACAGCGACGCTGAATTCACACCGGACATTCAGCGATTCAACGTTGCAGGTGAGCAGGAGATCAACAACCTAGAGATCGTAAAGATGATCGGTGATATTCTTAATACCACACCAAAGTACGAGATGGTAGATTACCACACCAGCCGTCCCGGTCATGACCTGCGCTACTCTCTAGACGGCAGCAAGCTCAAGGAGCACGGCTGGACCGCTCCGATCGGGCTAGAAGAATCATTCAAGCGAACTGTGCTCTGGACCATGGCGCACAAGGAGTGGCTAACCGAATGACGGAAATCCCGATCCTAGACAACGGGTTCATCCGTCTTGACGCAGCCTGCGCCGACGACCTAAGCGTAGTCAACGCCGCACGAGTCAGCTTCGGAATCCAAACCGAACAACTCAGCGAACGAGACAAGGGCCTCATCGGTTTCCTGATGCGAGAAAAGCACGGAACCCCGTTTGAACACAACTTCTTCAGGTTCCACATCAAGGCACCCATCTTCGTAGTGCGAGAATGGTTCCGTCACCGCATCGGCTGGTCCTACAACGAATACTCGGGCCGGTACTCCCAGATGACGACTGAAGCGTATATTCCTGACGCAGAACAAATGCGGACACAGGTAGGAAAGCCCGGAGCGTACACATTCGAGCCGATGGACGACTACAAGCCTTCCATGGAGCAAATCAAGACCGCCTACAACAGAAGCTTTTACGCATATGAGAAGCTCCTAGAAGAAGGCGTGGCAAAAGAAGTAGCACGCATGGTACTCCCAGTAGCTACCTACAGTGAGTTCTACGCCACGACCAACGCACGGGCACTGATGAACTTCATCAACCTCCGAGGTGACGAAACCGCTCAATGGGAAATCCGTCAGTACGCAGACGGGCTAGAACAATTCTTCCAAGCAGCCATGCCTATCACATACGGCCACTTTATCGACAATGGGCGAGTAGCCCCTTAAGACACAAGCTGAGAAACGTCAAAAGGTTTACTAGACAAACCGGAGCGCAGCAAATACGCCGCCTTCTCCCAAAACACATCAGGAGAACACTGCTCAATCAAAAACAAAGATGCAATAATACGATCCTTATCAGTCATACAAATAGCATAAACTCAACGAGTAACAACACTCAATAAAAACAGTGCTATAATAAACACCGACTCAAGGAACGGCCATGAACGACACAATGATCACATACAGATGCGAAAAATGCGACATCTCAATAGGTGGGCCTCCCGGCGCAAAAGCAACATGCCCCAAAGGTCACAAGATGCCGCCACAAAAAAAGGAAAAAGAAAATGGCTAAGCTAGGAAGCAACACATACAATCCGAAGAACATCAGCCGAAAAGGGCAGCACTCAAAAAACAAGCAGTCCCGAAACAAGAATTCCAAACACTACAGCAAACGCTACAGAGGGCAAGGACGCCCATAAAGACAAAACCCTCCCCTAAGCGGGAGGGTTTTTCTGTTTACACCTAACCACGTCATCACGCTTCTTACCCGCCTTCTTAAAACCCTTACTCACCTCCCCCTGCGAACCCTTCATAACTTTGAAACGTTTAACATAACCAGAAGAAGTATGATTACGGTAGCTCACAGACAAAAACTCCTATCAAAAAGTGTAGTAAGATACAACTATGGTACCTACACAAACAACACCCCAAACAAACAAACCACCAAAAACCGGTGAAATAGCGTGGATAGGATTAATCGCATACATCGCCGCATACGACATCGTTGCGATGAAAACCAAAAACCCTACCCTGTCCGCAGCGTTCTACAAATTCTCCCAATCAAAAATTGGGCAACCAGCCCTCATCACCTTCTGGTTCTACCTCACCGCACACCTCTTCCGATGGATACCAAAACGCTACGACCTTTTCAGACAAACGTTCGAAACCACACCTTGACAAAAAGCACACCCCCACCTATCATAGAAACATGCTCAAGTACAAGAAGATCCTTAAAGAACTAGAAGAAATCTACCCCGACACGATGATCGCAGACGGACTAGACGAAGCCCTCATCGGCATAACCGAACGAAAAGGCCACACCATCGCCGTCTACGAAAAAGCCGCCGTACACCAAATCCTGACCAACGACGGCCTCACCGACGACGAAGCCATCGAATACGCAGAATTCAACATCTACTGTGCGTGGATAGGCGAAGGAACACCAATGTACGTAGACACCTTCGCATGGCACAAACACAACCCCCTACCACCCGTACTCCCCGAAGACATGTACGAACTCTAACATGACCGAAAAAGACCACAACTGGGCAGTCCTAGACCCCCACGAACGATTCGTACTCTACAGCGGAACCAAACACGACTGCCAATACATCATCAACCACTCCAACACCCTCCTCCTCCTACTCCCAACCGAAGAAGCAATCCAATACATCAAAAACACAACATGAAAAAACTCTACCTAGAAAACAACAAACTCATCCTCAAAACCCCCTACGACCAAAACGAAATCGACGCGCTCAAAAACAGCTTCCCCCACGCCCGATGGGACAAACTCAACAAACACTGGACCCTACCCATCGCCAACCTCAAACGCTCAATCCGATTCGCCAACGACTGGAACATCACCATAGACGACCAACTCCTCCACATCACCATGCCCGACCACCCAATCGGAGAAACAAACATCACCCTCAACAACGACACAATCCAAATCACCATCCCCTACGACCCCGTACCCGTCAACCAACTCAAAACCATCCCCGGCACCAAATGGAACCCAACCACCAAAAAATGGCACGCCCCAACCACCTCACTCCCCGACATCATCAAATGGGCCAACCACCACCACATCCCCATCCCCGACCACATCCAACAACAACACGAAATCGAAACCAAAAAACAACAACACCACCACACCCTCGCACACGCCACAACCGCCAACATCAACATCCCAACCCTCCAACTCGAACTCTACCCATACCAAAAAGCAGGCGTCGCCTACGCCACCGAAAAACAACGCACCTTCATCGCAGACGAAATGGGCCTCGGCAAATCACTCCAAGCCCTCGCAACCACAGAACACACAAACCAATACCCCGCCCTCATCATCTGCCCAACCAGCCTCACCGAAGACTGGAAAACAAAAATCCAACAAGCCCTACCCCACCGCACCACCCAAACCATCCAAGGCCGCAAAACCCCCACACTGACCAAAACCGACTACACCATCATCGGCTACCCCAACATCCACACCCAAAAACAACACCTCAAAAACCAAAAACACCAAACCCTCATCCTAGACGAATCCCACTACTGCAAAAACCCCGACGCACAACGCACCAAAGCCGCCAAACACATCGCAAAAACCATCCCCACAAACGGCAACATCCTCCTCCTCACCGGCACACCAATCACCAACATGCCAGCCGAATACGCCCCACAACTCGAAATCCTCGGACACATCGACAAATTCGGAGGCCGCTGGAACTTCTACAAACGATACTGCGGCGCATACAAAGACAACTGGGGACACTGGCAAACCCACGGAGCCACCAACACCACCGAACTCCGAAACAAACTCCAAACCCTCTGCTACATCCGCAGAGAAAAACAACACGTCCTCACCGACCTCCCACCAATCACCTACAACACCATCCACACCACAATGGACAAAAAACACCAAACCATGTACAACCACGCCCTCAACAACCTACAACAATGGTACACACAACAACAAGAACAACTAGCCCAACAAGAAGGCACCAACCCAACCGCCGCCCGAATCCGAGCACACTACGCCACCCAAAACCACGAAACCCTCATCCAACTCACAGAACTCAGAAAAATCACCGCCCAATCCAAAATACCCCACGCCCTAGAATGGATCCAAAACGCCAACAACTCCGGCCAAAAAATCGTAATCGCAGCACACCACCGCCACATAGTACAAACCCTAGCCAACGAACTCAACGCCCCAATGATCATCGGAGGCCAAACCCCCCAAACAACCGAAAACGCCAAACAAGAATTCATGAATAACACAAACTGCCAAAACATCATCATCTCAATAGACGCAGCCGCACACGGACACACCCTCACCGCCTCCAACAACATGCTATTCCTCGAAGCACCCTGGACCCCCGCCAAATACCACCAAACCTGCGCCCGAATCCACCGAATCGGACAAACCAAACCCGCCACCATCCACAACCTCATCAACCCCACCACAATCGACACCCACATCCACAACACACTCCACAACAAAACCCAAAAAACACAACCAGCCATCACCCCCACCCAAATACAAAACATCCTCAACACCAAACCCACATAATACAAACCAACAAACACCCAAAACACCAACACACAACTCGCGCCCGTGTGGGGGTGCGTCGAAAAAGTTCGGCATGTCCGAACATGTGTTCGGTGTGGGTGCGTGTGGGTGCGCTCTCTCCGTCCCTCCCTCGCTCCCTCGCTCCCTCTCTGACTCTCTCCGGCTCTCGCTCTCCGTCGCTCTCCGGCTCCCTCCGTCGCTCTCCGCCCCTCTCCGGCTCCCTCCGTCCCTCTGTCGCTCTCCGACTCCCTCTCCGGCTCTCCGCCCCTCCCTCGCTCCCTCCGTCCCTCTCCGC